>Ga0209172_10001043_pt1 | contig 65414 bp, 64 predicted proteins | sample LarsenN4metaG_FD_184113 | JGI IMG/M metagenome (GOLD analysis project Ga0209172, IMG submission 184113) | Hot spring sediment bacterial and archeal communities from British Columbia, Canada, to study Microbial Dark Matter (Phase II) - Larsen... ...
ACATTGGCGACCGGCGCCGTCGGGTCGCTGGTCAGCGTCTCGAGCGTGCCCTGGCCGTCGGTGTAGGACACCGACACCGTGATCGACGCGCCAACGTCGGCATCGCCCAGCTGATAGGTGTCGGACGCGGCGCCGGAGATCGCCGCCCCGTCGCGGTGCCACTGGTAGCTGAAGGTGCCGAGCCCGTCGGCATCGGCGATGCCCGAGGTGTCTGCGGAGAGCAGCTGGTCCTCGGCCGCTGTGCCGGTGATCACCACGTTGCCGGAAGGCGCGTCGTTGACATTGGCGACCGGCGCCGTCGGGTCGCTGGTCAGCGTCTCGAGCGTGCCCTGGCCGTCGGTGTAGGACACCGACACCGTGATCGCCGCGCCCACGTCGGCATCGCCCAGCTGATAGGTGTCGGACGTGGCGCCGGAGATCGCCGCCCCGTCGCGGTGCCACTGGTAGCTGAAGGTGCCGAGCCCGTCGGCATCGGCGATGCCCGAGGTGTCGGCCGCGAGAACCTGGTCCTCGGTCGCCGTGCCGGTGATCGCCACGTTGCCCGATGGGGCGGCGTTCACAATGGTGACGTTGAAGGCAGGTGATAATGGCTCCTCAGAGTATCGAAGGTAGATTTGGTGGGTACCCAGGGACAATGCACGCGTCGCAAAAGACCATACGCCATCCGAAACCAAGGCTGTGCCGATAAGCGCCGAACCGTCAAAAATGTAAACGGGGCTATCGTCACCGATGCCGCTCAAAGCGAGGGCTGCATCATCTGTGCTCCCACCGTCGGCGACCGTTCCGGTGACCGGCCCCACATCATCGATTGCAGAAACGAGCACCGGCGGGCCTGACCCGTGGCTGACATTCGTAACCGAGACCGCGATCGACTGGCTGTCAGCCAGGCTGCCGTCCGAAGCCTGCACGATGACATCGTAGACATTCTCTCCCCCGACGTCGGTGGGGGCTTCGAAATCCGGAGCTGACAGGAAGCTCAGCGCTCCTGAGATCGGGTTGATCGTGAACTTGTCTGCGTCGGCGCCGCCGGAGATCGAGTACGTGAGTGCCTGCAAGCTGCCGAACACCTCGATTTCGTCGATCGCCGGCTGCTGGCCCACGGCACTCACAAGGCCCACCTTCACATAGCGTGCTTGCGTCGCTGTAAAGCTTGCCAGCAATGTTTGCGTGCCGTGCACTATGCCGTCGAAGCCCGCGGTGGCCGAGTCGAAGATAAGCGTATATTCGCTCGCGTCGTTGTCGGCATTGCCCCCTGCATAGACATCGTCGGACAGGGCCAACGAGATTGTGAAACGGCCGATATCGCGATCGTCGTAAGATCCGAGGCGGTCCCGACCCAATGCCACGCTGCCGATGTTACGAACCTGGCCAAGGTCGATCTTGATCCATTCGCCTGACGCGGTGTTGGGAATCCAGGCCGACGAATTGCCGTAGGCGCCATCGTTGACGTTGGCGCTCTGGTGGAAGACCTCGTAGCCCGATAGCACGCTCGAGCTAACGGCGGCGAGCGCACCGTTAGCGACAGCCGCAAGATCGAGCGAGGTATCGAAATGCACTCCGGAGACCAGGGGGGATGCGGCGCCGGTTGCGATCATGGGGCCGGAGGCCAACTCAGGATCGCTGGCTGTCACCGTCGCGACTGCAGAACTGTTCTCGGCGATGGACAACGAGGCCGAAGCGCCGCCACCGTTGGAGGTTATTGCCGGTGCATCGTTCACCGCCGTGACACTGGCCGTGAAGGTGGTGGTCGCGCTGGTTGCTCCGTCGCCGTCGGAGACTGTGAGGCTGTAGCTGCGCGAGGCGACGGGGGTATCGCTGGGGTCGTGGAAGGTGAGGCTCTCGATCAGCGCCTCGACCGCAGCCGGCGTGGCGTTGGCATTGAAGTTGACCCGGAAATCGGCGCCGCCGGTGCCGCTGGCGATGGTGCCGATGGTGACGCCGCCGTAGGTGACATCAAGGCCGCTGACGCCGATCTCGCCGGTGCCGGTGCCCTGGCTGCGGATGCCGAGGTGCGCGCCGCCAGCTCCCGAGTTGTCGAGGATAGCGAGCGAGCCGCCAGCGAAATCGGCGCTGTCGGGGTCGGTCAGCGTGACGTCGGCGTCGATGATTTGCGGCGTAGCGTTGACGTCACTCTCCAGAAAAGTCGGATTGTCCAATCCCCCGAGCACAGCCGCACTGTTGAGCAGAATGTTGTCGAATTGCAGGTTTTGGCCAGTCGACGCTCGGAAGGTGACGGACTCCAGATCAACCCACGATGAATCAAAGGTGAACGTCTGGAAGCCCTGCACCGTGTCCAGGGCGACCGAAAGGCCAACGAGAGCCCCACTCGATCGCGTGCCCACGAAAACGGCAGAGGTCGCTCCCGAAAACTGCGAGTCCATTTGGAGAGAGATTAGTGAGAAAGTCGCTTCTCCATGCGTGAGAGATATCGTGTCGCCTGAGGGAATGGCAAAGATGTTGGGCCCGTTATAAAACGTCCCGAACGCGGCCGCCCAGCCCGCATCCCAACTAATGAAGGACAGGATACCCGGCCTATTCAGGTCCACTAAGCCAAAGCCGTTGCTTTGGATCGGATTCCAATAGGTGAGAGTTCCTCCGCTACTGCTGAAGGTTCCCCAAACCGTGGTTCCACCAGTGCTGACAATCGTTGCATCATTCAAAAGGGTCATGGCTGGACCTCATTGCAAGGGCGATGGCTGCATGTGGCGCGACCCTCGCACTGGGTCTCGTGGGCATCAGCAATGGCGTTCCTCGGAGCATTGTGTTCATCGCCGACCCCGGTCTGTGCATAACGCTGCCCGAGCGCGCAATCGCTACAGGGGCGTCCCGCCGACTGCCAACGCCGCAGTGCCCCGCCTGCGCAGATTTCCCGGTCTGGCCGACACCACGCAATCGGGCTGCAGCGGATCGGCGCGGTCAAGCCTTCTGAAGGCCTCGGGTAACACGCAGATGGTGCCCGCCATGGCCGCCCTCGCGGTCGGCGCACGCGCCCTTCTCCCACCCCACCATTGAGCACCTCCCTGGGCGCTGCTGCCTGTCTTCGGCGGCCCACTGAACGCGGCCCGCTGCGCGCACTCGGCGCGATCGGGTCGGGAACCGCCGCGGTGGGCGCCAGCGCGCAATCCCGTGCCCGCCCCATCCGTGGCCGCGCCCCCGATCCGGCGCGGGGACCGTGGCCCGCCTTGCACCGGCCAATTCCGGTGCTGCGGCGCGGCACATGAAATTGCCCCTGCCGCGGCCGCGTCTTCTTCCACGGACCCGCCGGCCCTTTATGAAACGGCTCGCAACATGCCGTCATGATACAAATGCATCATGACGCGCACCCCGGTTGTGGGCTGAGGGACCGACGGCACAGAAGGGGAGCGCATCCGGTCGGCGCGCCGGTGAATAGGGGCCAGGCGGCGTGCCCGTGGCCCGCGCAGCTCCTGGGGCGCGACGGAGGGAGGCGCTCGCGGCGCCGGCGAAGGCTCAGCTGGTGGCGGCCGCCCTCACCCCTCGCGCACGGCAGCCCGCCAGGCAGCCCCCGGCGCGCCCGCCGCCAGCGCCCGCTCGACGTTGGCGAGGTCCTCGCGGAACACGCGCTCGACCAGCGCGCGCACCGGCCCCGGCCAGGGCCGCGCACCCGCCAGCGCCAGGATCTCGCGGTAGCCGGCGCGGGCCCGCGCCAGGGCGGCGGGCGAGGCCGTGCGGCTGCCTTCGCTCAGGTGATAGAGGTAGTCGGCGCCCTCGACGAAGGGATAGACGCCGGCCGCGCAGTAGAGGTCGACGTTGAGGATCACGTCCTCGGCGAACTGGATCGCGGGCCAGCCGCCCGGGCACAGGTGCCGGACGAACGCCGGCGAGAACGGCATGCGCAGCTCGCAGATGTCCTCGAGCGCCAGCCTGTCCCCGCCCGCGCGCGGGGCGGCCGTGCGGACGGCGCCGGCGGCGTCGATCTCGCGCGTGGGCCCGGTCGCCACCCCGTGGCGCTCCACCACCGCCAGCAGCCGGCGCAGGCGGCCGGGGGCGTAGGCGTCGTCGGCGTCGAGGCAGGCGACGACCTCGGCGCGCGCCGCAGCCAGGGCCAGGTTGCGGGCGAGCGACGGCCCCGAGCGCGGCGCCGGCGTGCGGCAGAGCACGATGCGGCCGGCATCGCGCAGCTCAGGCGGCAGCAGGGCCCAATAGTCGAGGCCGTCGTCGGCGCACAGCACCAGCTCGACCGCCACGCCCTCCTGCGCCAGGGCCGAGCGCACCGCCCGGGCGATGGTGGCGCCCGCCGCGTGCGCGGCCGTCAGCACGCTCACGTCGGGGCGCATCGGCTCAGCCCGGCGCGGGCGCGCGGCGGCGGTGGATGACGACGCCGACGCCGGCGGCCTCCGGCACGATCTCGGTCTTGCGCACGTCGACGATCACGCTCTCCACCCGCGGCTCGGCCAGCGCCAGGGCGGCCACCTCCTCGGCCAGCGTCTCGACCAGGTTGACGTGGCGCGCGGAGCCCGCCCGCTCGCGCAGCGCGGCGACGAGGCCGGAGTAGGAGACGACCTCGGCCAGCTCGTCGGAGGCCGGCGGGCCGTCGTCGGGCACCAGCATGAAGACCGAGATCGACACCTCCTGGCGGGCGCGGCGCTCGTGCTCGTGCACGCCGATGAACATCTCCAGCCGCAGATCGTCGATGACGAGCCAGCGCCGGCCGGGCGGCGGCAGGATCGGCCAGGTGCCCATGCCTCACTCCTTGGGCAGGTCGTCGAAGGGGAACTTCTGCAGGAGATGGCGGCCGCCGTCGATGGTGATCACCTGGCCGGTGATGGAGGGGGTCTCGGCCAGCAGCACCACCGCCCGGCAGATCTCGGCCAGCGAGGGGCCGATGCCGAGCGGCGTCTTCCGGTGCACCGCCTTGAACTGCTCCTCGGTCTGGTCGCCGCTCCTCAGCACCAGCCCCGGAGCGATGCCGTTGACCCGCGTCTTGGGCCACAGGCTCATGGCCAGCATGCGGGTGGCATTGTGAAGCGCGAGCTTGCTGATGGTGTAGGAGAAGAAGTCGGGGGTGGCGTTGGCCACCTTCTGGTCGAGCATGTTGATGACGCAGTGCGGCACCCGGCACAGGCGGTGGAAGGCGCGGGTGAGCAGGATGGGCGCCAGTGCATTGATGCGCAGGTGCTCCTCCCACAGCTCGGGGCGCAGGGTGGCGACCGTGTCCTTCTTGAACACCGAGGCGCTGTTGACGAGGAGCGAGATGTGGGGGAGGTCGGCCACGCAGGCGGCGACCAGGCGGTCGGCGGCGGCGGGGTCGACGAGGTCCTCCTGGTAGAGGCGGCAGGCCACCCCGGCCGCCTCCACCTCTCGCGCCAGGCTCTCCGCCTCCGGGCGCGAGGTGTTGTAGTGCACGGCGATGTCCCAGCCCTCGCCGGCCAGGTGCGCGGCAATGGCTCTGCCGATGCGGCGGGCCGAGCCGGTTATCAGTGCGGCCTTGGCTGCCATGCCGTTGCGCTCTCGAGCCCTCGTGTGCGACGGACGACGAATATTAGCAGGCCGTCTTGTCAAGGAAAGGCGGCCGGAGCATGAAGGCCCCATGGCCACCCCGAGAAAGCCCTCCGAGCCCCGCCTGCTCGGCCGGCGCGTCGCGGTCCCCGACAGCCCGGACCGCGCCGAGCTCGACCGCGTGCCCAACCCGCACGCCGACACGCTCTACGTCGCCCGCTTCACGGCGCCCGAGTTCACCAGCCTGTGCCCCATCACCGGCCAGCCCGACTTCGCCCACCTCGTGATCGACTACGTGCCCAACCGGTGGCTGGTGGAGGCCAAGTCGCTCAAGCTCTACCTCGCCTCCTTCCGCAATCACGGCGCCTTCCACGAGGACTGCACGGTGGCGGTGGGCAAGCGGCTCGCCGGCCTGCTCGAGCCGCACTACCTCAGGATCGGCGGCTACTGGTATCCGCGCGGGGGCATGCCGATCGACGTGTTCTGGCAGACCGGCAAGCTGCCCGACGGCGTGTGGCTGCCCGACCAGGGCGTGGCGCCCTACCGCGGGCGGGGTTGATAGGGCTTCTGCCCTGCCTTGTCGCGCGTGCGAGTTGAACACGAGCCGGTCAGGTCAGCTCGCCTCGCTTGCGGTCGGGGCTCGCCGAAAATCTGGCGTCACGGCTTCTTCTCCCCGGGCGCGGGCAGATGTTTTTCGAACAGTTCCCATGAGCAGTGAGTGCTACTACCATACCCGGGTCTTGGCCGACTCACCCTTGGCCTTGGCGTGAGACAACCGCAAGCGCTCCTGGGCGATCGCGGTCATCGCGTCCTTGCGCGACTTCGGCTTCCTTCCCGCAAAGGCTTGGGCGACCATAATGAGTTCTTGCGAACTGATGGTCTTGTCCGACGTGAGCTGCGCGAGTAGGGCCTTGAACGCCTTCGCATCTGAGGCGGTCTCATCGAGCCGGTCGACCAATGCCCTTATCTTTGCGGTGTCAACCGGCCGTGCGTTGGCGCGTGCCATGTCATTCTCTGCCCCACGCCCACCCAGCCGAAAACTGAAGATACCCATTTCCGCGTCTCCTTGCCAGGGGAAGGCGACGCGACACGAGCGCCGAGGGAATCGAAGAAGCACGGCAACCTTAGCATGAGTCTGAAGCGCACATGATGCGTTTCCACAGCTCATTGAAGATGGCGTCGTAGAAGCGATCGCGAAGAGGACCTTCGCTATCACGCAGAAAGTAGCCGAGATCGTCCTGGTCAGTGACTTGCGTCTTCCTTGGAAGATTCTGCTCTATCATGCAACTTTCATCCGTGCCCAGCACCTCCATCGCTGTCCTGATGATCTGGTCACGGTACCTCTTTTCCGTGTCTGACAAGGGGAGCTGTCGCGTCATCGTGCCCACAATCCCGGCAAGCCGAACATCAACTTCGAGGTCCCGCTTCAAGGTCTCGACTTGCGTGAGGAAGGGCTTCACGGCCTCGCTAGACACGCGGTCCAGTATGGCCGGAATTACATAGAAATGGCTCGCAACCAGGGCGTTCACTGTTCCGACCGTCATGCGCGGTGGAGTATCTATGAGGATTATTTCGTACTCGCGGCGCACGTGCGGATGGAGCAGTAGGTGGGCGAGCCTATAGCGCTCGTCAAGAGCTTGTCTGTGATGGATCACTCGGTCGATGAGAAGCCGGCTTTCCACTTGCGTGAGGGTGTAATCAGCGGGAACGATCCACGCCCGAGCAAGCCCCTGTCCGCCGCTGAGCGCGGTGCCGGGTCCCCTACTCGCCAAGTGGATGCGTTTCTCGCTCAGCAAGGCAAGATCGGCATTCTCGTCGAATAAGGAATCGACATGGGATCCCACTGGATCAACACCGGCCGCCATGAGCATCATGGTTGAAAGGGAGCCCTGATAATCCAAGTCGATCAGAAGCACCCGCTTCCGCTGCGTCTCGCTGATATAGGCGGCGAAATTGGCTGCGAGATGGGTCTTCGCGACCCCACCCTTGAAAAGAGCGATGGTCACGATCTTGGCGCCCCGGGGATCGTACTTCCAACCTCGATACTCCGAAAACGGTGCATTGTTGCGCAGCTTCCAAAGCTGCCGGGCATCAACGATGGTTGCCAAGTTATGCTCGAGTGACTTTATCTGCTCGACTTTTGCATCAAGCTCTGCCTGTTTCGTGTCGACAAGCCTTCTCTCGCTCTCCGCCTCTTCCCTCGCCCTCCCAAGCGCTTCCGTCAGGTCCTTGAGCTCAGCCTTGTCGACAAGTCCCCAGAAGAATCCCAGAACGGCCAAAAACGGACCGATAACGAGGCCGACGAGCTTGAAGGCGGCGTCGAACTCGCGAGCGAACCAGAGCGTGATCTCCCAGAAATAGAGCGCCGCGGCCAGCACGCCCAAAATGATTGCCAACGCGATCCACGCAACACGACGCGCCAACTTCACTCTTTTCAAATCAACCCCCAACCATAATTCCCAGCCCGCTGCAGTATAGGTCGAGCGCGGCTCGGACGCCACGCCGATGCAACGCAAACCTTCGAGACAAGCCGCCTTTACACTTGCACCTCCTTTCTGGCGCAGACGCGGCGTGTTCTGGCAGACGGGCAAGCTGTCCGACGGCGTGTGGCTGCCCGGCCAGGGCGTAGTGCCCTACCGCGGGCGGGGTTGAGCGGCGGCGAGGCGCCGCTCAGCCGTCGCGCGCTCCTGGTAGACGTCGATCCAGGCATAGCCCTTGGCCACCCTCCGCCCGGGGAAAAGCAGTGTGACCGGATCGATGTGGCTGCCCCGGGCGTCGCGCACCTCGTAGTGCACGTGCGGGCCGGTGGAGCGTCCGGTGCTGCCGAGAAGGCCGAGCCGGGTGCCCTGCTCGAGGGCCTGGCCGACGCGGGCGACGATCTTCTGCAGGTGGCCGTAAAGGTGTGTGCGCCCGAAGGGGTCGCGCGCGATCACGGTATTGCCGTAGCCGCCGCGCCAGCCGGCAAAGACGACGACCTGGCCGGCGGTGGTCGCCAGCACCGGCGTGCCGAGCCGCCCAGCGAGGTCGATCGCCGGATGGCGCCGGCCCTGGTTGAAGAGGCTCGTCACGCGGCCGTGCGCGAACGGCATGATGAAATCGACGAGCCGCCGCGGCGGCGCCGCCGGCTCCTCCCGCTCATCCTCGACCGCGGGCGCGGGGATGGCATCGCCGGGCAGCGAGAGGGCGCGCGGCGTCTCGGGATGCGACAGCGGCGGCAGGGCGCCCGGTCGCGAGGCGGGCCGCAGCGGGCCGCAGGAGCGGCACACCCGCTCGGGCCGCCGTGCCGCCATCTCCCACGGCTTGGGCTGGTGCAGACGCGGGGTGGAGGGCGGCGGCAGCCCGCGTCCCGGCTCCTCCAGCACCTGAGGCTCCTCGCCCGAGAGCTTCGGCACCGCCGGCAGCACGCCGTGGCTTGCCGACGCGGCCGCGCCGCTCTCGGGACGGAGGCGGGGGGGCGCCGCGGCGGCCGCCGGCTCGATGCCGCTGCCGCGGCGCAGGCCGGCCTCCTCGAGCGGCAGCGGTATGATGGCGTGCTCGCCGGCCGGCGCCAGCAGGAGGGTGGGATCCGCCGGCTTCAGCTCGAGCGGGTGCCGCGCCGCCGGCGCCCAGGTGGCACTGCAAAGCAGAAGAGTGAGCCCCGCGCCGAGCGCGCGGAGCGGTCGCACAGCCGATGTCATGGTCCCTCTTGCGTCTCATTCGCCCCGTTCGCGACCCCCGCCGGCGGCCGCGCAGCGAGCGCGGCAGCGGCGGCGACGCGCGCCGGGGCTGCAGCCTGGGAGGCCGCAGCCATTCGCCCCGGCACCCGCGAGAAACGCCGTAAACGACGTTCGGACCACGTGGCGCCACGTCACATCTGCGTGAGCAAAATGCCGCAATCTCTACGATCTGCCGCGCCGAGTGCAGAGTGCGTGGGAGCGCGGCGGCAGATGCCGCGGGCTCAGGCCGGCTCCCGGGCTATGGTCCTGCGCACAGCCGGGCGCTTGCCGACGCGGCGGCGGTGATCGGCGGTGCGGGTCAGCCGGCCCACGTCGACCCCGTCCGCGTCCACCTACTGTGCCAGCGTGAAGAGATGGATGTCGCAGATCGGATAGGCGGCGCCCATCACCCATGGGCCCCTCGGCATCTGGCGCTCGATCAGGCCGAAGCACTCCCCAACCGAGGCCGGCACCTTGCGCTTCATGGCCTCCAGGGGGCCGCATCATCGCCCAGCGATAGCCGCGCATGCGGTGGGCGTGGCGACGTGCGCGGCGATGTGGCAGGCGAGCGCGCAGGTGTGGGGCGCGTCGTTAGGGTGCAAGCATCGCCTGGTCCTCCGCTTGCGTTGCTTTCCGTCCCGCTTTAGATTCGCCCGATAGTCCGGCGCCAGGCGCCGACCTGCTCTTTAGCCCATTGACTCTATTCATGCTGGAGTGAATTGCCATGCCGAGAAGACAGGCTCGCAAGGCCAAGGCCGTCCCCTCCCGTTCCCGCAAGCCCTCGCTCCAGGTCCCGCCGAGAGACGACGACAACGAGATCCGCGTCGGCAGCCGCACCTTCCCCGGCAGCGCCAGGACCTTCGCCGGCCGCATCCTCAACGTCCTTCCCGACACGCCCGACATCCGCGACCGCATCTACCAGCCGCATCTGCGCGCGCTGCACCCGGCGATCTTCCCGAGGATCGCCTTCGAGGTGCGCGACCAGGGCGCCGACTCGAGCTGCACGGGCTATGCGCTGGCCAACACCGTCGACGTGCTGCGCTTCCGGGAGGTGGGGCCCGACCATCCGGAGCCCGTCAGCGCGCGCATGCTCTACGAGATGGCCAAGCGCAACGACGAATGGGACGGCACCGCCTACGAGGGCTCCAGCATCCGCGGCGCGCTCAAGGGCTTCTTCCGCAACGGCGTGTGCAGCGAGCGGACGGCGCCCGACCAGCCCGGCGTGCAGGGCTGGGAGCTCACCTACGACATGGCCAAGGAGGCCAAGAACATCAGGCTCGGCGCCTACTACCGCGTGCAGCCCGACGTCAGCGATTATCACGCCGCCATCAACGAGGTGGGCGCCATCTACGTCTCGGCCCAGGTGCACTCCAACTGGCAATCGCCCAAGAACGGCGTCATCGAGCCGGGCGGCAGCCCGCAGGGCGGCCACGCCTTCGTCATCGTCGGCTACGACGAGAAGGGCTTCTGGATCCTGAACTCGTGGGGCGCCAGATGGGGGCGCAACGGCGTCGCCCACTGGTGCTACAGCGACTGGGCCGCGAACATCATGGACGCCTGGGTCCTGCAGCTCGGCGTGCGTGCGCCCGACGTGTTCAGCATCATTCCCCAGGCCACTCCCGCCGAGGCTGCCGGCCTGTTCGGCATCGGCGACCCCAACCGCGCCGACATCCTGGGCCATTTCATCAACATCGACGACGGGCGCTTCGTCACTACGGGCAAGTACGGCTCGCCCGAGCTCCCGGAGATGAAGCAGACCGTCGACCGGCTGACGCGGCCAGACGCGAACAAGGACAGGGGCTACGAGCATCTCGTCATCTACGCCCACGGCGGGCTCAACACGCTGACCAACGAGGCCAAGCGCATCTCGACCTGGAAGCGCCACGACATCTTCGGCCGCAACCGCCTCTATAACTTCCACCTGATGTGGGGCTCGGGGCTGATCGACGAGGCCTTCGGCGAACTCTCCCAGGCGCCGGCGGGCCGTGCCGCGGGAGCCATGGCCGACTGGCTCTTCGAGGTCGCGCTCAAGGGCAAGGGCTCCTATGCCTGGCGCAACATGAAGCTCGACGCCCAGGTCGCCTTCGGCGGCAAGCAGTTCGAAGGATTCGACGGCGGCTACACCGGGCTCGCACCTCTGCTGCAGGGCATCGATGCAGCGGAGCTGCGGCCCCGCCTGCATCTGGTCGGCCACAGCGCCGGCGCCATCATGCTGGGGCGTTTGCTCTCTGCCCTCGGCCGTTTCAAGCTGAGCAAGGTCGAGCTCTGGAGCATCCACCTGATGGCGCCGGCGTGCACCGTGGACTTCTTCCGGGAGCACTATGGCCCGTTCCTCTCGGGGAACGGCGCCCTGACCTTGAAGGACAAGATCTATCTCTACAATCTCACCGACGAGCTCGAGCGCGAGGACAAGGTGGACACCGGTATTCGCCTGGCGCCGGTCTACGAGCGCTCGCTGCTCTATCTCGTGTCGCGCGCCTACGAGGACAAGGTCCACATGCCGCTCGCCGGGATGCAGAGGTTCGTGGGCGAGATGCCGACCGGCCCCAAGCTCGACATCGCCTACGCGCAGGACGGCGGCACGGTGACCGCCGCCACGAGCCACGGCGACTTCGACAACGACGTGGCCACGCTCACGACCATCATGTCGCGCATCCGCGGCGGCAGGCTCGACAAGCCGCCGATCAAGAGCGAGCTCACGGGCTACTGACCGCGGCAGCCTCCCGGCCAGCGCGGCCCGCCTCCCCGGCGGTGCGCCGCAGATCGGGCGGCACCGCCTCGTCGGCCAGCATGGCCACCGCCTGCCCGAGCGGCATCACCTGGCTCTGCTGGCTGCCGAGCCGCCGCAGCGACACCGAGCGCTGCTCGGCCTCGCGCTTGCCCACCACCAGGAGCACGGGGATCTTGGCCAGCGAGTGCTCGCGCACCTTGTAGTTGATCTTCTCGTTGCGGAGGTCGATCTCGGCGCGCAGACCGGCCGCCGCGAGCGCGGCCAGCGCCTCGCCGGCGTAGCCGTCGGCCTCCGAAACGATGGTGCACACCTTGGCCTGTACGGGAGCCAGCCACAGCGGCAGGTGGCCGGCGGTGCTCTCGAGCAGGATGCCGGTGAAGCGCTCCATGGAGCCGAAGATGGCGCGGTGGATCATCACCGGGGTCTTCTTCTCGCCGTCGGCGTCGATGTAGAAGGCGCCGAACCGCTCGGGCAGATTGAAGTCGACCTGGATGGTGCCGCACTGCCAGTCGCGGCCGATGGCATCGCGCAGCACGTACTCGAACTTGGGACCGTAGAAGGCGCCCTCGCCCGGGTTGATCCCGGTCTTGATCTTGCCGCCCGAGCGTTGCGCGATCTGCTCCAGCACCTTGGACATGGTGGCCTCGGCGCGATCCCAGGCGGCATCCGAGCCCACCCGCTTCTCCGGCCGGGTCGACAGCTTCACCACGATCTCATCGAAGCCGAAGTCGCGATAGATCGACAGGACGAGGTCGTTCATGGCGTGGCATTCGTCGGCGAGCTGCGCCTCGGTGCAGAACACGTGGGCATCGTCCTGGGTGAAGCCGCGCACGCGCATGAGCCCGTGGAGCGCGCCGGAGGGCTCGTAGCGGTGCACGATGCCGAACTCGGCCACCCGGTAGGGCAGCTCGCGATAGGAGCGCAGGCCATGCTTGAAGATCTGCACGTGGCCGGGGCAGTTCATCGGCTTGATGGCGAACACCCGCTTGTCCTCGGCGTCGTCGCCGGCCGATTGCGCCGCGAACATGCTGTCGCGGAACCAGTCCCAGTGGCCGGAGGTCTCCCACAGCGACTTGTCGAGCAGCTGCGGCCCGTTCACCTCGCGATAGCCCACTGCGCTCTGGCGCCGGCGCATGTAGTTGATGAGGCCCTGGAACAGCTGCCACCCCTTGGGGTGCCAGAACACCACGCCCGGCCCCTCCTCCTGGAAGTGGAAGAGATCCATCTCGCGGCCGAGCTTCCTGTGATCGCGCTTCTCGGCCTCCTCCAGCTGGTGCAGGTAGGCGGCAAGCTCCGCCTCGCTCGCCCAGGCGGTGCCGTAGATGCGCTGCAGCCGCGGGCCCTCCGAGTTGCCGCGCCAGTAGGAGCCGGCGAAGCGCAGCAGCTTGAAGGCCCTGCCGACCTGGCCGGTTGAGGTCATGTGCGGGCCGCGGCAGAGATCGAGCCACTCGCCCTGGCGGTAGATCTTGATGTCCTCGCCCTCGGGAATGGCGTCGACCAGCTCCACCTTGTAGTGCTCGCCCTGCCGCCGGAAGTAGTCCTTCGCCTCGTCCCTGCCCCACAGCTCCCTGGTGAACGGCGCATTGCGGGCGACAATCTCGTGCATGCGCGCCTCGATGCGCGCGAGGTCCTCGGGGTGGAAGGGCTCCTTCTTGTCGAAGTCGTAAAAGAAGCCGTTCTCGATCACCGGGCCGATGGTGACCTGGGTGCCGGGCCACAGGCCCTGCACGGCCTCGGCCATGACGTGGGCGCAGTCGTGGCGGATGAGCTCGAGCGCCTCCGGGTCGGTGCGGGTTACGATCTTGACGGCTGCGTCAGCCTCGATCGGGTCGGCGAGGTCGGCGAGCCGGCCGTCGACCACCATCGCCACCGCCTTCTTGGCCAGCGACTTGGAGATGGCGGCGGCGAGCTCGCGCCCTGTGATGCCCCGCTTGCAGCGGCGCTTGCTGCCGTCGGGCAAAGTCAGGCTGATCTCGGACATCTGCCGTCTCCTCTCACTCGCTGCCAACCGCGCAGGTAAGGTGGCGGCATGTGCCCTCCGCGGCCGCGGCTGTCAAGTCCGTCGAAGGCGGAGAGCCCCGCGCCGGCCCTCGGAGCATCGGATGCGGTGTCCCGGCGGGCCGTTGCGGCGCCCGCCGGGCTTGCGGCGCCACCTTCCTGTGCTAGCTTGACGCGGGAGGTGTGGGGCCCTGGGGGGCTGGCGGCATCGGCCCGATGGAACCGTCATCGCGGGCCGTCACGGTCTCGGGGGAGAGTGGGAGTGCGTTCGTCGTCCTGTCTCGCTGCGACGCTGGCCGCGGCGCTGTTGGCGTTCGCGGGCGCGGCCGAGGCTCAGCAGCAGAAGACCGTCGCCCCTCCGGCGCCGATCCCCGCCAAGCGGCCGGTGCCCTCCGTGCCATCGCCCGCGCGCCAGCAGCTCGTCGACAAGCTCAACCTCAACACCGTCACGGTCATCTCCGGCAATCCCAACGGCAGCTATCTCTACCTCGCCTACGACATGTCGGCCGTTCTCGACGACGGCACGGCCCTGCGCGTGCTGCCGATCGTGGGCAAGGGCGGCTACCAGAACGTGATGGACGTGCTGCACCTCAAGGGCATCGACCTGTGCATCACGCAGGCCAACATCATGAGCTACCTCAAGAGGACGGGCGAGCTCGGCCCCAACATCGATGCCCGCCTGGCCTATGTGACCCGGCTCTACAATGAGGAGATGCACATCCTCGCCGGCGCCGGCATCAAGAGCGTGCAGGAGCTCAGCGGCAGGAAGGTCAACTTCAGCGACGTGGGCAGCGGCACGCAGTTCTCCACCCGCCTCATCTTCGAGCTGCTCGGCGTCAGGGCCGAGGAGATCAACGTCGGCCAGGCCGACGGCTACCAGATGGTCAAGTCCGGCGAGATCGCCGCCACCGTGCTGATCGCCGGCAAGCCGACGGGCGCGTTCGCCAAGTTCAAGCTCGAGCCCGGCATGAGCCTCCTGCCGGTGCCCTATACGGAGGCGCTCGAGCAGGACTACCTGCCCGCCAAGCTCACGAGCGAGGACTACCCCAACCTGATCCAGAAGGGCGCCGCCGTCGACACGGTCGCCATTCCCTCCGTGCTCGCGTCCTATAACTGGCCCCGCGACACCGACCGCTACCGCCGCGTGGCCCTCTTCGTCGACACCTTCTTCAGGAAGTTCCCCGAGTTCCAGAAGCCGCCGCGCCACCCCAAGTGGAAGGAGGCGAACCTCGCCGGCACTCTCAAGGGCTGGCGGCGCTTCCCCGCCGCCGAGGAGTGGCTCGCGGCCAACGGCGACCGGCAGGCGGCGGCCGACCCGGCACAGGTGCGCCAGCAGGCCGCCCGGGCGGCACCCAACGATCCCGCCGAGCAGGAGCGGCTGTTCCAGCGGTTCATGGAGTGGGCGAGGTCGCAGAAGCGATAGGAGCGCGACGGAAGCCGGGCGGATGGCCGGCCCGACCCTGCGCCGGACGCGCGCAGGCGGGCCCAGGGAGTGGGGCATGGGAGGGGCCGTGCAGGGACCAGCTGAGAGGGGCAGGCCCGCACTGCGCCGGCGCAGGCTGGCGGCCGCCGCGGCGGCGGGTGCGCTGGCCGCCTTTCTCGGCGCGGCGCCGCCGGCGCTCGCGCAGTCGAAGGCGGGGCCCGCCATCACGCTCGCTGCCCAGATCGCGGTGGAGCCCGCAACCCAGTCCCCGCTTCCCATCGCCGTCGGGCCGCCCGAGGCGGTGCCCCGCAACAGCTTCGTGCGCCTGCGCGGCCTGCCGCCGATGGCCTCGCTGTCGGAGGGCCACGCCATCGCGCCCGGGGCCTGGGCGGTGGCGCTGAGTGCGCTCGGCGGCCTGCGCATCACGCTGCCGCCCGAGGCCAGCGGACGCGCCGAGATCGTTGCCACGCTGGTGGCGGTCGACGGTACGGTGCTGGCCGAGGAGCGCACCACGCTGACGATCGGCGCGGCGCGGGAAGCGGACGCGGGACAGGCACAGCGCGAGCCGCAGCCGCCCGCCGCCTCCATCCTGCGCGCGGGAGCGCCTCCCGCCGCCCCGGCCGGCGCAGCCCCCGAGGGCCGCGCGCCGGCCCCGCCCGCACAGGCCCGGCAGAAGCCGGTGACGCCGCAGGACCGGGAGCGCGCGCTGCGGCTCATCAAGAAGGGCGACGAGCTGCTCGAGCAGGGCGACGTGGCGGGCGCGCGCCTGCTCTACGAGCGGGCCGCCGACGCCGGCCTCGCCCAGGCCGCCATGGCGCTTGCCGGCACTTACGACGCCGCCGAGCTTGCCCGCCTCAAGGCGCGCGGCATCTCCCCCGACGCGCGCGCGGCGCGGCGCTGGTACGAGCGCGCCCGCGAGCTCGGCGCCGGCGAGGCCGAGGAGCGGCTGCGCCGCGTCGGCGGCAGCTGAGCGGCGCAGGCGTCTACGCCTTGGGCAGCTGCGCCTCGCCACCGTGCCGCCACCTCCAGCGGCCGTAGCGCCAGGGCGCCAGCGGATGGCGCTCGGCGGCGATGTCGGGCACCGGGTCGAGGCCGTGCGTGCCCCACGGATGGCAGCGGCACACGCGCGAGACGGCGAGCCAGCTGCCCCGCCAGGCGCCGTTGCGCTCGATCGCCTCGAGCGCGTACTCGGAGCAGCTGGGCAGGTGCCGGCACTCCCAGCCCAGCAGCGGCTTGAGCGTCCAGCGGTAGAGGTGGACCGGGGCTTTCGCGGCGGCCTTGGCGAGGGCGGCTGCAGGGCGGGCGAGTGCGGGCAGCTTCATGGCCGTCCGCGTCAGGCGGAGGCCTGCGCCGCCGCCATCCCGTGCTTCGCCTCGGCCTTGGCCAGCGCCATCTCCACGGCGTCGAACACCAGCAGCGTGGAGGCGTGCCGCGCCTTGTAGTCCCGGACCGGCTCGAGCACGGCGAGGTCGGCCCACCGGCCGGTGGGCGGCGGCCCATTGGCCTTGAGCATGCGGCGCATGGCGGCGCCCACCTCGCGCAGCTCGCGGGCGCTGCTGCCGACGATGTTGCGCCCCATCACCGAGGCCGCCGCCTGGCCCAGCAGGCAGGCCTTGACGGTCTGGCCGAACGCCTTGACGCGGTCGCCCTCCATCTTGAGGTCGACGGTGACGGTGGAGCCGCACAGCTTGGAGTGGGCGGTGGCGCTGCCGTCGGGGTCCGGCAGGCGCTCGGCACCGGCGATGCCGGCGGAGAGCTCGAGGATGCGCTGGTTGTAGATTTCGCTCAGCTGTGTCATGCCGATCGTCGATCCTCACCGCGGAAAGCCGCCGCGCCCGGTTTTCTTGCCCGCACCCAGCTGGCATACTATATCGCGCATCATAGCGCGGCCCTGCCGCAAGCCAAAAGGCGCGTTGTGTCCAGCCGGGCATATCGCGTCTTCGGCGGGAAAAATCAACACCGGCCGGACCGCCCGGGCCGCCGCCAGGAACCTTCGAGCCCCGACAGCGCCATGAACGACATCGCCACGAGGAAGGCCGCCGCACCCCTCAAGCCGGCGTCGCCCCGCCGGCGGCCCTCGCAGGCCGAGGCGGAGGAGGCCGTGCGGACGCTGATCGCGTGGGCCGGCGACGACCCCTCGCGCGAGGGCCTGCGCGAGACGCCGCGCCGGGTGGTGGGCGCCTTCGAGGAGTATTTCTCGGGCTACCGGCTCGACCCCACCGAGGTGCTCTCCAAGACCTTCGAGGAGGCCGCCGGCTACGACGACCTCGTCATGCTGCGCGACATCCGCGTCGAGAGCCATTGCGAGCACCACATGACGCCGTTCCTGGGCTTTGCCCACGTCGCCTACCTGCCCAACGGCCGCATCGTCGGCATCTCCAAGATCGCGCGCGTGGTGGAGATCTTCGCCAAGCGCCTGCAGACCCAGGAGACCATGACCGCGCAGATCGCCGAGGCCATCGAGGCGGCCCTCGCCCCGCGCGGGGTGGCCGTGCTGATCGAGGCCGAGCACCAGTGCATGTCCATGCGCGGCGTGCGCCAGCCCGGCGTCAAGACCATCACCACCCGCTTTACCGGCGCCCTGCAGTCCGACGCCAGCTACCGCGACCGCTTCCTGCAGATGGTGCACGGCGCCCGCGGCTGACCCTCGCGGGCCCGCTCCACCCACCCGCAGGGGAGACCCGCCCATGCCCACCGAGCGCCCGCAGCCCTTCGCCGCCCGCGGCACGCCGGCCGAGATCGAGGCCGGGCTCGCCTTCCAGCCCAAGTTCGATGCCGACGGGCTGATCCCGGCCGTCGTCACCGACGCGGCCTCCGGCGAGGTGCTGATGCTCGCATGGATGAACGCCGAGGCGCTGGCGCGGACCATCGAGACGCGCACCGGCCACTTCTGGAGCCGCTCGCGGGCGCGGCTATGGAAGAAGGGCGAGGAGAGCGGCAACGTGCTCGCTGTGCAGGAGATGCGCACCGACTGCGACCAGGACGTCGTGTGGCTCAAGGTGCGGGTGGAGGGCGACGGCCTCGCCTGCCACACCGGCGCGCGCTCCTGCTTCTATCGCGCCGTGTCCCTGGGCGCGCCGCCCACGCCGGCGCTCGCCCTGCGCCGCCTGTGAGTGGGTGACGCCCGCCGCCCCGGCGCGCCGGGCGAGTTGCCGATGCCTCGCCGTGCCGCAGCCGGCACGCCCGGCAGGCTGCCGGTAATCACTCCGTAGGGCTCACTTAATTCATCGGCGTTATGGTTGATGCTGCAGCATCCGGGGGAGAGATCGGCCTGCTTCTTGCTATTGCAGCCGGATCGAGGTTTGCGAATTCGGGGCCCCACGATGGGTGATTGCAAGATCGGATTGGCGCTCGGTGGCGGCTCGGCCCGCGGCTGGGCGCACATCGGCGTGCTCAAGGCCCTCAACGAGGCGGGCATCCACCCCGACATCGTCGTCGGCACGTCGATCGGGGCGGTGGTGGGCGGCTGCTACGTGGCGGGCGAGCTCGGCGCGCTCGAGCGCTTCGCGCTCGAACTCACGCGCCGCAAGGTGCTGGGCTTCCTCGATTTCAACTTTTCCGGCTCCGGCCTCATCACCGGCCATCGGCTGTGCGAGGTGCTCAACTCGCGCCTCAAGGACGTGAGCATCGAGGCGCTGAGCAAGCGCTTTGTTGCCGTTGCCACCGAGATAGGCACCGGACACGAGATCTGGCTCTCGCGCGGCCGGCTGGTGGACGCCATGCGCGCCTCCTACGCCCTGCCCGGCATCTTCCGCCCCGTGGCCATCGACGGGCGCTGGCTGTTCGACGGCGCCCTGGTCAACCCCATACCGGTGTCGGTCTGCCGCGCGCTGGGCGCGCGCTACGTGATCGCCGTCAACGTCAACTGGGACACCTCCAGCCGCGGCACGGTGGTGCCCCACCTGGAGGCGGCGGGAGGCGCCGCCGAGCCCGCGCCGGCCCAGCCCGAAGGCGGCGTGCTCGCCCGCCCCGGCCGCGCCGTCAGGAAGCTCCTGCAGCGCCAGGTGTTCGGCCGCACCGACAACGGCCCAGGCATCTCGCGGGTGATGGTGGAGGCCTTCAACATCGTGCAGGACCGCATCGCCCGCTCGCGGCTCGCCGGCGACCCGCCCGACATCGTCATCTCGCCGCGCCTGCCGAGCTTCGGCCTGTTCGACTTCCACCGCGCCGAGGCGCTGATCCAGTGCGGCGCCGCCGCCGCCCGGCGCGAGCTGGAGGAGATCCGGCACGAGATCGGGCTGCGCACCGGGGCGCCGCCTCTGCCCGCCCATCCGGCGTGAGAGATCGAGGGGGCCGCCCCGCCGAAGCGCCGGGCTCGCGAGCCGGCGCGCGCGGAAGCGGCCCCCTCATGAGCGGCCCGGCCGCGGGCCGGCGCCGGGCGTCAGCTGTGGGCGATGTAGTCGCGCATGGCGGTGGCCTCCATCTCCACCTCCGCCACGTGGTGCTTGACGACGTCGCCAATCGAGACGATGCCCACCAGCGCCCCGTCGGTGACCACCGGCAGATGGCGGAAGCGCCGCGCCGTCATCATCGCCATCAGCTCGTCGAGCGTATCGGTTTCCTGGCAGGTGACGACCTGCTTGGTCATCACCTCGGACACCGGACGGGTCAGGCACTCGCCCCCGCCCGCCGCCAGCGCCCGGATGATGTCGCGCTCCGACACGATGCCGCATACCTCCCCGCGCTGGCCGACCACCACCACCGCGCCGATGCGCTTGGCGACCAGCTTGTCGATAACCTCGAGCAGCGTGGCGTTGGGCCCGGAGGTCGTTACCGCTCGGCCCTTCTGGCGCAGGATTGCAGATACGTTCATGGCGTTCCTCCATGCGCCGCCAAGCTTGCGCGGACGGGAGCACGCGGCGCGCAATGCGCCGGGACCCGCTTCTCCGCCGGCCGGCTCAGGCGGCCTGGCTATGGTGTGGGTACGATAGTCTGCGACTTTAGTTTAAGGCGCAAGGGCCCTCAGGTTGGCCGGGCATTGCTTGTCAAAGCGTTAGCGTCGCCGGAGGAGGGGGCCGGTCGAAGAGGCCGTAGAGGAGGAGGCCGGCGTAGAAGCCCCCCAGGTGTGCCTCCCAGGCGATGCCGGCGGTCTCCGTGAGCCCCGTGGGCCACAGCGCCAGCAGGACGTTGAGCAGGGTCCATCCGCCGATCGCCACCAGGATGCGCCGGTCGCGCAGGGTCTCGCCGAGCGACATGAGCGGGGCCTCCCGCGCCCCGCCGGCCAGATCGAGCGGCCCGCCCTGCTCCAGGCCGCGGAACAGGAAGCGGAAGGCCGCCCCCATCAGGCCGGAGATGGCGCCGGAGGCCCCGACCAGGAGCATCAGCACGGCCCCGTTGACCGCCAGGTAGAACAGGGCCCCGGCCGTGCCGCACAGGAGAAAAAAGGCAAGGAAGCGCCAGGTGCCGGTGCGGCGCGCCACCGGGCTGCCGAAGGCGAGCAGCCAGGCCGAGTTGATGAGCAGGTGGGCCACGTCGCCGTGCAGGAAGACGTGGGTGAGGAAGGAGGTGAAGGCGGCGATGCGGCCGCCGGGCAGGTCGGCACCCTCCCACGTCAGCCGCGCGGGTATGAACGCCAGCACCGTCGTCGACCAGGCGTAGTCCTCCACCGGCAGGGCCCAGCGCACGAGGTGTACCGCCAGGAACAGGGCGAGCAGCCCGAGGACCACGCCCGGCACGTTGAAGATCGGTTCGCGATGGCTCAAGCGAGATCGCGCTCCGGCGCGCTGGGGGCCCCGCAGCCCGCTAGCACGGCCGCCTCGGCGCGTGCAACCCCGCCACCGCCGGCGCCCCGTGTGGGCGCGATGCCATTCGCCCCCTGGCACGGATGGTGCTCCCTCGGGGATGCCCCAGGCGCCCCTGTCTCAAATCGGGACGCCGAGGGTCGCCGCAGCAACCCGCCTGGAGCGCGTCCGCCGGTATGAAGCAGACCACCTCACAGGTTCTCTACGCCTACTGGAACGAGCTGAGGGCGGGCCGGCTGGCGCCGCAGCGCCTGGAGATCGAGCCTGCCCGCATCGCCGGCATCCTGTCGGAGACCTTCATGCTCGAGCGCGCCGAGGGCGGCGCCTACACCTTCCGGCTGGCCGGCACGCGCCTGTGCGAGCTGTTCGGCTCGGAGCTGCGCGGCAGCGACTTCCTCGCCGGCTGGAGCGCCCGCGACCGCAGCGCCATCGAGCGCCACCTGGCAGGCGTGTGCGAGATGGGGGCGGCGGCGCTCCTCACCTTCGAGGGCAGCAGCGACATCCGCCACCGCATCGAGGTCGAGGCGCTGCTGCTGCCGCTGCTCCATGCCGGCAAGACGGTGGCGCGCATCATCGGCACCATGAGCGCCGCCTCCACGCCGCGCTGGCTCAATGCCGAGCCGCTGCGCACGCGCCGGCTCATCCGGCAGGAGCTGATCTGGCCCGACGGCCGGCCCCACTCGGTGGCGCAGCGCATGGGCCGACCGGCCCCGCAGCGGGCAAGGCTCGGCGCCCCGCAGGTGGTGCAGGTCGAGCAGCGCCGGTTCCGCGTCTACGAGGGCGGGCGGGCCGGCGCCAAGGACGACAAGCGCTGAGGCGCCGGCAGGGTTAAAGCCTCCGCCGGTGCCGGACGCGCCGCCGCCGCGGCGCGCCCCGGCTGTCCCGAGCGTGGCCACCCGTTAGAGCTTCCTTAAGGGCGTCCACGCCATAGTGCCTAGACTGCCCATTAACCGGGCCCGTGCTCCATCGAGAGTCCCCCAGCGGGCTGCGCGACTGGGCCCGCACCGATAGATGCCTGCCGACCAGATGACCTTTGCCCGTCGCCCGCAAGGTGTTCTCTCCCGCATCGTATCCGATCGGCGCCGCCACAAGCGCATCGCCGTGACCCTGCTCGGCCGCTTCATGCGCGCGAGCAGGGAGGAGCATGCCTGCAAGCTCATCGACATCTCGGCGGGGGGTGCCGCCATCCACTCGCCGGTGAGCGTGCCGGTGGGCGAGCGCGTGGTGGCCTACTTCGACCACATCGGCGGCATCGAGGGCATGGTGGTGCGGGAGTTCGACGGCGGCTTCGCCATCAAGCTCGACGCCACCAAGCACAAGCGTGAGAAGCTCGCCGCCCAGCTGACTTGGCTCGCCAACCGCTCCGAGCTCGGACAGGCAGACGGGCGACGGCACGAGCGCGTCACGCCGCGCAACGGCGAGTCCACCCTTCAGCTGTCGGAGGGCATCGTCCTCTCCTGCCGCGTGCTCGACGTGTCGATCTCCGGCGCCTCGGTGGCCACCCCGGCCCGCCCGGAGATCGGCAGCGAGGTGGTTCTGGGCAAGCTGCGCGCCCGCGTCATGCGCCATCACCCGCACGGCTTCGGCGTGCAGTTCCTCGATATCCAGAATCCGACGGCGCTGCGGCGCTACTTCGGCTGACGCGGGGGCGAAGGGGCGCGGCCCGCGGGGCGGGCGGGGAACTGCAAGACGGGCGGCGAGGTTAATTCCGGGTATCCGGGGCGGCGAAAATTCGAGGCAAGGGCGCGCAAAAGTTGGCGCGAAATGGCGCCCGCGCGCTCAGCAAATCGCAGAGCCGCTGCGATAGATTGGTGGCAGTCGTCGAGGTTCGGGCATGACACGAGTGGGCGTCATAGTACTGGCGGCGTTGGCGGGTGCGGCGGTGCTGCCGATGACGGCGATCGCCGACCCGGCGGGCGTTTCCCGCGGCGAGCACTCGCCCTACATGCGCGTGTTCGGCGTGACCCAGGCCCCCTACGGCTTCGTCGAGCTCTGCCAGCGCATGCCGGAGGAGTGCCGGCCGGGGCCGCCCGAGGACCAGCGCCTGTCGGCCTCGCCCGAGCGCCTGAGCGAGCTCGACCTCGTCAACCGCACGGTCAACCGCGAGATCACCCCGGCCACCGACATGGAGATCTACGGCCAGGCCGAGTACTGGACGATCCCCACCACCCGGGGCGACTGCGAGGACTACGCGCTCCTCAAGCGAAAGCGGCTGCTGGCGCGGGGCTGGCCGGCGAGCGCGCTGCTGCTCACGGTGGTGCGCGACGAGAAGGGCGAGGGGCACGCGGTGCTCACCGCGCGCACGGTGCAGGGCGACTTCATCCTCGACAACAAGGTCGACGAGGTGAAGGTGTGGCACCGCACACGCTACGAGTTCATCATGCGCCAGTCCTACCTCAACCCGGCGATCTGGATGTCGCTCGATCCACGCGAGGCCTATCCGGCCGCGCCCCTGGTCGGCGTGCGCGCGCCCCGCTGAGGCCGCCGGCCCGCGTGCGGCGGGCCCCCGGCTGGCGCAGCGCGATCAATCGGCGGCGAAGCAGTAGAGCGGGCCGGCGCCGCGCGGGCTTTTGAGCGCCTCAGCGCTGCAGCCGCGCGAGGGATGCGGCGCGTTCCACGATTTCGACGCCGCATCGTCGCGAAGACCATGCGGTCGTGGTGGCCGACCATGGCTGCGCCCTCGCCGTTCCTGGTCCAGTTGCTGCACGTCATGTCCTTGTCCGGCGGCAGAGCCCGGCCGTCGGCCGACGAGCCCGTCAGGATGTCGTGCTGATTGACGACGAACAGGCGGCCGGCGATGCGCCCACTCTGGGCTCGCCGTTCCAGGCAGGCCAGCGCCAGTCGCCAGCGATGACGTCGGCGCTCACGCGCGGAGCGCGGCGGCGAGGTCGGCCGCCAGGCGGTCCACCGTCTCCGGCGCCGTGTCCCAGGCGCACATCAGCCGGCAGCCGGTCTCGCCGAGGAAGGTGTAGAAGCGCCAGCCCTTGGCGCGCAGCGCCGCCTGGGCGGCCGCCGGCAGCTCCACGAACACGCCGTTGGACTCCACCGGAGCGATGGCGCGCACGCCGGGCAACCCGGCGATGCTCTGCCACAGCCGCTGGGCCATGGCGTTGGCGTGGCGCGCGTTCCTGAGCCACACGCCGCCCTCGACGAGAGCGAGCCAGGGCGCGGTGACGAGCCGCATCTTGGAGTTGAGGTGGCCGGCCTGCTTGACCCGCCACTCGAACTCGCGGGCAAGGTCCGCCTCGAAGAACAGCACCGCCTCGCCCACCGCCAGCCCGTTCTTGACCCCGCCGAAGCACAGCACGTCGACGCCGGCGCGCCATGAGAGGTCGGCCGGCGCGCAGCCCAGGTGCGCCACGGCGTTGGCGAAGCGCGCCCCGTCCATGTGCACGGCAAGCCCGTGCCGGCGCGCGGTCTCGGCGAGCGCGGCGATCTCGCCCGGGGTGTAGACGGTGCCGAGCTCGGTGGCCTGGGTGAGCGACAGCGCCCGCGGCTTGACGTGGTGCACGCCCCGGCCCTGCCGTGCCAGCGCGTCCACGGCCTCCGGCGTGAGCTTGGCGAGCGGCGTGTCGGCGGTGGCGATCTTGGCCCCGCCGGAGAACAGCGCCGGCGCCCCTGCCTCGTCCTCCTCGATGTGGGCGAGCCGGTGGGCGATGACCGCATGGTAGGGCCGGCAGACCTGGGCCAGCGCCAGCGCGTTGGCGGCCGTGCCGTTGAAAACGAAGAACACCTGCGCGTCGGTCTCGAACAGCTCGCGCAGCCGCCGGCACGCCTTCTCGGTCCAGGCGTCATCGCCGTAGCCGGGCACGTGCCCCTCGGCATTGGCGCGCAGCAGCGCCTCGAGCGCCTCGGGGCAGATGCCGGCGTTGTTGTCGGAGGCGAACTGCTGGCCCATGGCCGCCTCAGGCGCTCGCCCGGTCCAGCTCCTGGATCGCGTCGCGATCGAGCTTGAGCCGGGTGGCGGCCACCAGCTCCTCGAGCTGGGCGAGGCTGGTGGCGCTGGCGATGGGCGCGGTGATGCTGGGCCGCGCCATCAGCCAGGCCAGCGCCACGGTGCCGGGGGCGGCCCCAGTGCGCGCCGCCACCCGGTCGAGGCCGGCCAGGATGCGCAGGCCGCGCTCGTTGAGGTAGGTCTTGGCTCGCGCCCCGCGCGGGCTCTTGCCGGCGTCGGCCTCGGAGCGGTACTTGCCGGTGAGAAAGCCGCTCGCCAGCGCGTAGTAGGGGATAACGCCCAGCCCCTCCTTCAGGCACAGGGGCTCGAGCTCGGCCTCGAAGCCCGCGCGCTCATAGAGGTTGTAGTGGGGCTGCAGGGTCTCATAGCGGGGCAGGCGCTTGGCGGCGCTGATGCGCAGCGCCTCGGCGAGGCGCGGGGCGGTGTAGTTGGAACAGCCGATGGCGCGCACCTTGCCCTGCTCGATCAGCCGCTGGTAGGCGGAGAGCGTCTCCTCGAGCGGAGTGGACGCATCGTCGATGTGCGACTGGTAGAGATCGATGTAGTCGGTCTGCAGGCGCCGCAGCGAATCTTCCACGGCGCGCAGGATGTAGGCCTTCGACAGCCCCTTCCGGTCAGGTGCCATCTCGTTGCCGGCCTTGGTGGCGATCACTACCCGGGCGCGGTTGCCGCGCGCCTTCAGCCACTTGCCGATGATGGCCTCCGATTCCCCGCCGCGGTTGCCCGGCGCCCACCGCGAATAGACGTCGGCGGTGTCGATGGCGTCGAGCCCCGCCGCCACGAAGGCGTCGAGCAGCCTGAAGGAGGTGGCCTCGTCCGCCGTCCAGCCGAGCACGTTGCCGCCGAACATCAGGGGGGCGATCTCCAGTCCGGAGTTGCCGAGCTTGCGCTTCTGCATGGGGTCTCTCTGGTTGGCGGTTGGGAGCCGGCGGGGGCCGGCCCGGCGGGCAGAGGCTAGCCTGCCGGCGGCCATGGCGCCACCGGCCGGCCCCGGTCCCGCACCGGGCGGGCTCACTTGCGCTTGGGGGCCGTCCCACTCTCGCTGGTCTCGGCCGACCAGCTGCCGCCGACCTCGGGGGCGGGGCCCGGCGCCTGCGTGGCCCGGCCCGGCGGCCCGGCCGCGGGCGCGCTCGAGGCGCGGGTTCCGTCGGTGCGCGGCGCGGCCGGCCGCTCGCGCGGGATGACGCGCGGATTCTCCGGCACCATCTGGAAGATCTCGCGGAAGATGCCCGGCGTGAGCAAGGTGATGGGGTTGACGATCACCTCCGGCTTGGCCATGGAGCCCTGGATGGCGAAGGTGATGCCGAGCAGCCCCTCGCCGCGCGGACCGGTCAGCAGCGGGCCCAGGAGCGGAATCTCGGCCGGCGCGCTCATCAGCCCCGACATCGGCACGTAGGTGCCGCCGATCGCCAGCGTGCCCTGGCGGAAGTCGACCTTGCCGCGCATGTGGGCGCTGACGAGCAGGCCCTTGAGGGCGGAGTCGTGCATCACGAACTGCCCGTGGCCGACCTCGAAGGGCACCTTCATGAGCTGGAACTCGAACTGCTCGCGCAGCACCCGTTTGCGCGAGCCGCCCTGCGGGTTGTCGGCGCTCTGCAGCACCTCGCTGACGACCGGGTCGCCGAGCACCACGAAATCGCGCGCCCACAGCGTGCCGGTGCGCTCCGCCGCACCGCGCCCGTCGAGGTTGACCTCGAGGCTCATCTGCCCGCCCACGGCATTGGGGTAGAACCCCACCAGCTTGAAGAACAGGCCCGCGTCCATGGCCTCCGCCAGCAGCCGGCGCGACTCTCCCGCCTCGTGGCGCACCACTGCCGCGAACGGCTTGCCGCCCTCCAGCACGCCGCGCACGTCGAGGCCGGTGAGCTTGTTGGCCCGCTTCTGCATGGTCATGCGGACGTTGCGCAGCGTGGCATCCGAGAAGCCGACCACGGTATCGACCTCGGCCCGCAGGTCGAGGCCGGGGCGCGCCTTGGGGGTGCGCTCGCCGAGCCGGGAGACGTCGAAGAAGCTGCGGAATAGGTCGCGCCCGTCGTAGGTGGGCCCCTTGGCGGTCACCTCCCAGATGCCGTCGGAGCGCAGCTTGCCGCTGGTCTCGAGGCTGGTGACGACGTTGAGCGAGAAATGGGGAAAGCGGAACTCGCGCACGCGGTGGTCGGGCCCGATCCCCATCCAGCCCTCCACCGCCACGTTGTCGCCCACGAGGCGCACGTTGTGCAGCTCGAGCGGGTAGGCGGCGGCGCCCTTGACCACGTCGAACTCGAAGATGCCGCCGCGCCCCTTGGGCTTGCGCCAGGCCACGCTCTCCAGCAGCACCTCGGCGTTGAGGAGGTCGGCGCGCAGATGCACCCGGCGCTCCCCGCGCGCGTCCGCGGCCACCGTCACCTCCACCCCCACCTCGCCCTGCACCAGGTCGTTGATGTCCAGCCCGAGCTGGGTGCGGTAGCTGTCGTCGAGCATGGTGGTGATGCGCAGCGGCGGCTGCTTGTCGGCGGGCGCCCCGTAGACGTGCTGCCAGGCGGCCTTGGCAACGACGCCGTTGATGAGCATGTCGCCCCGCGCCTCCACCGCCGTCGGGCTCATGTCGATGCCGATGGTGGCGCCGTGCACCTGGTAGGGGCCCAGCGCCTGCCCGAGGCGCCCTTCGGTGACCCGCACCTTGCCCTCGATCTTGAGGTCGCGCGGCTCGAGCGGCTGGCCCAGCGGAATGGCGATGGCGAGCTGGCCGTCCACCTTGCCGTCGACACCGGCGAGCGTCAGGCCGTGCTGCTGGAGCAGGCGGTAAGGGTCCCGGTCGAGCAGCTCGAGCGCCGCCGCCAGCGGCCCCTGGGCGCGCATCGCCACGCGGCCGGTGCGCGGCAGCGGCTCCTGCATGTCGACGCTGAAGGAACCCTTGAGGCCCAGTCGGCGCCCTTCCGGGCCGCCGATCGCCGCCTCCGGCACGGTCATCTCGAAGCTGCTCTCGTCGAGCCGCACGAGGGCGCGCGGCACCTCCAGGAGGGGCCAGTTGTCGAGCACGGCGAAGGCGAGGTTGGCCCCTTCCAGGGTGAGCGAGCCGCGATTGGGGCCGGTGGCCGACCAGCCCCGCTCCGCCGCATCCGCGCGCGAGGCCAGCCGGAAACTGCCGCCCTGCACCCAGCCGCGCACCAGGCGGCGCACCACCCAGTCGCGCGTGCGGGGGGCCAGCGCCGCCGGCCACAGCGTCTTGAACACGCTCGCCGGCATCGAGCCGATCTTGCCGTCGAGCCTGGCCTGCATGGCCCCCGCCATGTCCGACACGTCGCCCTCGGCCGACACCTCGGTGCCGGCCGCGCGCAGCCGGAAGCGCTCGAGCACCACGCGCCCACGCTCGGGGACGTAAAGCCCGCGTGCCACCCAACTCTCGATGGGCAGGCGCTGCAGCAGGGGCGGCTCGGCGCCGAGCCAGCCGCCCGCCGACTTGACCTCGAAGGCCCAGCCCGGCCCCTGCGGACCCTCCGCCACGTGTGCCACCGAGCCGGTGAACTGGATGCGGCTGTCGCCCCACACCAGCACCGACGGGGCGATGTCGAAGCGGCGCGTCTCGCGCCGGTAGGAAAGCTCCACGTGGCCGCCGTCGATGCCGAGCGGGGTGGCCGCGAGCCACGGCAGCAGCACGCGCCCAGGGGCGGCATCGACGCCGATGGTGCCGCTCAGGATCTCTCCCGACTTGGACAGCTCGAGCCGGGCGTCGCCCCACACCGGCACGTCGAGGCTCTCGAGCGCGGCGAGCTGCGGGACGGCGCGCGCCAACGCCCGCGGCACCAGCCCCTGTACCGACAGGGTCACGTGCAGCGTGTCGGTAGCCACGTGCTCGAAGGTGCGGAAGTTGACGGTCCAGGGGCCGGCGAGCGAGTCGATCCGTGCCCTGCCCGCGATGGAGCTGCGGCTGCGGCGGTGGTCGAGGTCGACGTCGAGTTCGGGCACCCGCCACACGCTCTTGCGGGTGCCGTCGTCGATGACGACGGTGGCGGCCTTGAGCCCGATCTCGCGCAGGTAGGCGCCGGCGTGCTCCCGCCGCCTGGCGCGCGCGGACACCTCCGCCAGGGCCTTGGCAAGATCGATGCGGGCAAGCCCGCCCACCTCCTCGCCGCCGGGCGCCCCCCGACCGGAGGGCTCGGCCGCGCGCTCGCCCTGCGGCTGGCCCTTGCCGGCGGCGCGCGCCGTCGCCGCCTCGCCGGGCGCCGCGAACCTGAGCGAGAGGGTGCCATCCTCGCTGTAGTAGAGAGAGAGCCGCGGCGAGACGAGGGCCACGCTCTCGGGAGCGATGCGCCCGCCCAGCAGCGCCCGACGGCTGAGGCCGACGGTAGCGGACGGCGCGAACGCCAGGTGGCCGCCGGCGGCGTCGCTCACGCGCACGTTCCTGAGCTCGAACTCGATCTGCCCGCTGGCCGCCAGGCGCAGCTCGACGGCCTCGATGCCGACCCCCACGCCGGCCATCTCATCAGCGATGGCGCGCTGGATCGGCTCAATCAGGAACTGCAGCGAGACCGGTCCGTGCAGCAGGCGCACGTAGAGCAGGCCGAAGGCCACCACCACGGCGAACAGCGGAATGCCGACGATCTTGGCTGCGAGGAGGAGTGCGGGGGTCCAGGGCCGCCGCGGCGCGCGCGGGCGCCTCGCCCCGGCATCGGGAGCGCGCCTGCCCGAGCCGGCCGTGGTCGGCCGCGCCCTCTGCCCCCCGGTTCTGGTCACGCAGCTCCCTCGCTGGAATGGTCCTCAAGCCGCGCCGGCACGCCCCGCTGCGCCCCTCGCGCGGCGGGTCGCCCTTCGCACCTGCGGGAGTCGCGCAGCCGGGACGGCGCGACTCAAGCCTGCCCGCGCCCGTCAGAGCGCATGAAACCGCGCCGGCAAGCAAGAGGCGCAAAAAGCGTCCAAAGGAAGGCGCCGGGGCGGCCGGCGGCGATTCGCGCCAAGGCCTGCACAATGGGGTCTGCGCGGGCCTGTGGAGGAAGCTGCCCGACCGCCCCGGAGGGCTGGCCGGGCGCCCGCCCAACCCCTCGAGGGCCGGCGGCGCAAGGTCCCGCCTGCGTGGCTCGGCGAAGCCCCGGATGGAGCCCGGATGACGACCCCGGCTCAGGTCTGCGGCTGCGGCTCGAGGCCTCCGGCGCCGGGCTCAGGCCGCGGCGGGCGCATCTTGCCGGCGGCGGGAACGGCAGGCCCGGCGGGGCCCTTGGTCTCCACGTCCTCGGCGGCGCGCACGATCTTCTCGCCCCGCATCAGCGCCTGCACCTCCTCGCCGGTGATGGTCTCGTACTCCATCAGCGCCTGGGTGATGGCCTCGAGCTTGTCGCGGTTGGCGGCCAGCACCTCGCGCGCCTTCTTCTCGCCCTCGGTGACGATGCGGCGGATCTCCTCGTCGATCAGCCGCGCGGTCTCCTCCGACATGTTCTGGCGCTGGGTGATGGCGTGGCCGAGGAAGACCTCCTGCTGGTTCTCGTTGTAGCGCAGGGGGCCCAGCCGCTCGCTCATGCCCCACTCGGTCACCATGCGGCGGGCGAGCTCGGTGGCCTGCATGATGTCGCTGGAGGCGCCGGTGTTGAGGTGGTCCTCCCCGTAGACCAGCTGCTCGGCGACGCGGCCGCCGAACATGGTGGCAATGCGCGCCTCGCACCACTGCTTGGAGTAGGAGAGCTTGTCGCGCTCGGGCAGGCTCATGGTGACGCCCAGCGCCCGTCCGCGCGGGATGATCGTCACCTTGTGGAGGGGGTCGTTGCCCGGCACCAGCAGGTTGACGAGCGCGTGCCCGGCCTCGTGGTAGGCAGTGGCGAGCTTCTCCTCCTCGGTCATGATCATGGAGCGGCGCTCCGCGCCCATCATCACCTTGTCCTTGGAGTCCTCGAACTCCTGCTGGGTGACGAGGCGCTTGTTGCGCCGCGCGGCGAGCAGGGCCGCCTCGTTGACGAGATTGGCGAGGTCGGCGCCGGAGAAGCCCGGCGTGCCGCGCGCGATCACCTTGGGATCGACGTCGGGGGCGAGCGGCACCTTACGCATGTGCACGCGCAGGATCTTCTCACGCCCGGCCACGTCCGGATTGGGCACCACGATCTGGCGGTCGAAGCGGCCCGGGCGCAGGAGCGCGGGATCTAGCACGTCCGGCCGGTTGGTGGCCGCGATCAGGATGATGCCCTCGTTGGCCTCGAAGCCGTCCATCTCTACGAGCAGCTGGTTCAGCGTCTGCTCGCGCTCGTCGTTGCCGCCGCCGAGGCCGGCGCCGCGATGGCGGCCGACCGCGTCGATCTCGTCGATGAAGATGATGCAGGGGGCGTTCTTCTTGGCCTGGTCGAACATATCGCGCACGCGCGAGGCGCCCACGCCCACGAACATCTCGACGAAGTCGGAGCCGGAGATGGTGAAGAACGGCACGTTGGCCTCGCCGGCGATGGCGCGGGCGAGCAGCGTCTTGCCGGTGCCCGGCGGGCCGACCAGCAGCGCGCCGCGCGGGATGCGGCCGCCGAGGCGCTGGAACTTCTGGGGATCGCGCAGGAACTCGACGATCTCCTGCAGGTCGGACTTGGCCTCGTCCACTCCGGCCACGTCCTCGAAGGTGACGCGCCCGTGCCGCTCGGTGAGCAGCTTCGCCTTGGACTTGCCGAAGCCCATGGCGCGGCCGCCGCCCGACTGCATCTGGCGCATGAAGAAGATCCACACGCCGATCAGCAGCAGCATGGGGAACCAGTTGACCAGCACGCCCAGGATCGAAGGCACGTCGTCCTCGGGCGGACGGGCGTTGATTTTCACGCCTTTCTTGATCAGGCGTTCGACCAGATTGGCGTCCTCGGGGGAGGTGGTGGTGAAGGTGGTCGTCTTGTCGCGGTAGCTGCCGGTGATGCGGTGCTTGGCGATCGTCACCTCCTGGACGTTGCCGGCTTCGACCGCCGCCAGGAAGTCGGTATACGAGATCTCGTTGCCGCGCCGCCCCTGCCCGGGATTCTGGAACAGGTTGAAGAGCGCCATCAGGAGCAGGCCGATCACGACCCAGATGGCGAGGTTCCGGAAATTCGAATTCATCGGGGTTCCTTCGTGGCCTGGGCCCGCTCGTGCCGCATCTGCCCCAGGTGTCTGCCCGGCTCTGCGCCGTGCTCCGCCGCCGCTCGGCGAGGCCCAAGCTGCTGTTTAACAACATAGGTGTGTATAGAATATTTGCCAAGCTTGGGCGGCATAGTGGCCGCGCTCACCACCAATCCCAGGGCTCCTCCAGGCCATCGCCGGCGGCGGACGAGTTGTATCGCAGGCCCACGAACTCGGCCGACAGAGCGCGCTCGAGCCCAGGATCGGCCCAGAATCCCACCGCCGGCACGGCCAGCAGCCGCTCGCGCCGCCGGAATGCCGCAGCGAGCTGCAGCGGCCGGGAGCGTCCCGCCGCATGCCCGAGGCGCCGCAGCTCCGCTACCCCTTCCCGGCCCACGGCGCCGACCTCGACGGAGCCGGCAATGCCTCGGCCCACGCGCACGGCGAAGCGCCCGTCCCACAGCACCTCGGCCCCCGCCTCGACCGTCAGCCGCGGCAGGGGCTCCCGGCCCGGCTCGCGCCCGATGGTAACCGCATCCGTCCCCGCGGCGATGCCGGCCCGGCCCAGCGTCCAGCTCGCGCGAGCGCCCGCCTCGGCCCGCAGGGCCTCGCCGATCGCCTCGAGCTTGGCGAGCGGGGGCGGCTGGCGCAGACCGCCGGCGGCGGCGATGCAGCGGGCGAGCACGCGCAGGGCGATCTCCTCCGGCAGGCCGCCGAGCCGCACCCGGTTCACGGCGAAGGCGCCGCAGGGGTCGGTGTGCACGAGGCCCGCCGCCTCCGCGCACACGTCGTCGGTGACCGCCTCGAGCGCGCTGCGGGCCCGGCGCAGCCGGCGGGCGCTCAGCGCCGGCGCCGGGCCGGCGAGGCCCAGCGGCTCGAGCCCGGCCCGGACCGCGCGCAGGCGGGTGCGCTCGAAGGCCGGCGACTGGTTGCTGGGGTCCTCGATCCAGGAGATGCCGCGTGCCGCGAGCGTGGCAAGCAGCCGCGCCTTGGGCACCTCCAGCAGCGGCCGCAGCAGCAGGAGTCCCCCCAGGCGCGCCGATGGCGCCATGGCGGCGAGACCGTCGAGGCCGCTGCCGCGTGCGAGCCGCATGAGCAGCGTCTCCACCTGGTCGTCGAGCGTGTGGGCGGTGAGGAGGGCGGCCAGACCGTGCCTGCGCACGTATTCGCCCATCAGGGCATAGCGCGCGCTGCGGGCGGCGGCCTGGATGCCCGTTGCGGGCTTCTCGCTCCTCCAGGGAAGAGTGGCGTGCGCGAAGCCGAGGGCGGCGGCCCGGGCGGCGACGGAGCGCGCCTCCGCCGCCGCCTCCGGGCGCAGGCCGTGGTCGACGGTGAGAACGGCGTGCCGAGAAGGGTCGGACCCCGCCCGCCGCAGCCACTCCGCAACCAGCACCATCAGCGCGGTCGAGTCGCCCCCGCCCGACACCGCAAGCGCGCACGGTCGCGCCAGGGTCTGAGCAAACGGCGCAAACAGGCGGTCGAGTTCGTCCGGCCCCAGGGCCTCGCCGGCGCTGATCTTGGGTCGCTGGCGCATGCTCCCTCATGCCACGACGGGAGGGACGCCGGCCAGCCCCGGGCTGCGGTGGGCCTCTGCCAGCCGTGGCAGCGCTATTTGTGCCTGCCGGCGGCGTCGGCGTCAGAGAGGCGCGCGAAGTCCTCGAGCACGCTCGCCACCAGGGTTTGGCGGCGCGGGTCCTGCCCACTGGAGGTGGCGGCGAACAGCTTCAGCAGATAGCGCGCCTTTTCGGCGGCCTCGGCCCATGAGGCAGCGGGCGCCGCGATCAGCTGGGCTTCCAGCTCCTGCTGGCGCGCGCGCAGCGCCTCCTGGTCGGCCGCCACTTGCGCCAGCTCGCGGCGCAGCTCGGTTGCCTTCTGGGCCGCCATGCCGCGATGCTCGTCGAGCGGGATAGGTCGGTCCGTCATGAGCTCCTGCTCCAGACCGCGGCCGTGCCCCCTGGCCGGCCCGTCAAAGCTTGTAGAGGGCCTCTGCGCAGGCATCGACCAGTCGGCCGTCCTGCTCGGCGCCAATGGCAGCCCACCTGTTCTCCCTGACGAAGCTCTCGCGCGCCCACGGGCTGGTGATCTTCTTCAGCTCGATCAGCTTGGTCGGCGAGTCCGGCGTCTTGTGAAAGTTGGCAAGGCAGATCGGCAGCAGCGCCTTCACCACGGCGACATCCGCCGCCTGGCGGGCAACGTCGTGCGTTTGACCGCCCGTGCGCCAGCCGAAACCCTTGTTCAAGGCGATCGGCACCACGACAGCAGCGACGACGACGCCCCACAGAAATCCATTGGCGCGATCGTTCATTCTCATGGCGTCGATCCTTCTCGCGTGAGGCAATTATCCGCCTGCGCGACTAACGTACAACAGTTCAACCAGCAAAGATATGAAAATCGGGCGCCGAAAAATAAATCATGAACGGCAGGCAGGGCCGTTCCCGGCACCAATCCCGCCCACGCGACGGGTTGGGTCGTCGCCGGGGCCCAGGCCCCGTTGTCGCTCGCGACCCTGCTCATGAAGAGGCCCGCGTGAAGAGGCCCGCGTGAAGAGGCCCGCGGCGTGCGCCGCGGGCCTCAAGCGTCGTGTCGATCGACGGAGGCGCCGATCTCAGTGGCGAATGCGCTCCTGCCGCTCGAAGAATTCCTTGGCGCCCTCGGCCGCGGCCGGCGCGGAGGCGGCGCCGACGAGGATGAGCAGGGCGAACGAGCTCATGATGATCGATTTCATGACTGTCTACTCCTTTTTTGCGCCGCACCTGTCGGGTTCGGTCGCAAGCGGGGTCTGATGGATTGCGGGGGGGCGCGCAAGTCACGATATCGTGCTGATCGAGCGCACCGGCTGGAAAGCAGGCATTCGCCGAATAAGAACCAGATGCGAAAAATCTCGGCCGGCGTTTTATTGTTTGCGAAAGTTTTCAGACATAATTCGAACACAATGCCGGCGCGGCGGTGCGGCGGTAATTTGTGTGGTGGTCATTCAAATTGCTTTCTTTGACACGCTTTTTTTGGGGACGTGACATGACAGACAATCCGAAGCCCGAAGCCTCGAAAGTGCTAGGCTCGAGCGCCGGCATGAGAGCGGAGATCCAGCAGAAGTGGGGCCGCTTCAATGCCGAGGAGACATACCGCTCGGCTCGTGCACGCAGGGATGTCTGTTGCAGCGTGAGTTTTTGCTCGGAGCTCACGAGGAGGTTCCAGCACCCATAGTGCCCGAGCCCATCATCTCCGGAATCCGCAGGCTCGGCTACTATGTGTGGCGCGGCTGGAGCCTCAGCAGCCGGCCTTCTGCCGCTCGGCCTGGGCCGTCGTCTTCACGTGTGCCGGGGCGCCCGGGAATTTGGTCGACAGCTCGTTGTAGGAGGAGCAGGCGGCGTCCTTCTGGCCGAGCCGCTGCAGGGACATGGCGAGCTTCAAGAGGCTCTCCGGCGCCTTCGGGCTGCGCCCGTAATTCTGGTAGCCCTTGAGGAAGGCGCCCGCCGCGGCCCGGTACTGGCCGCGCACATAGAGCGATTCACCCAGCCAATACTGGGCGTTGCCGGCGAGCGGGTCGTTGGGGTGGCGGCGCAGGAACTCGTCGAAGGCGGCCTCGGCCGCCCCGTAGTCGCGCTGCAGCAGGTAGCCGTAGGCCGTCTCGTAAAGCTGCTTGGGGCTTGCCGTGTCGGCCTCCGCCGGGCCGGGGGCCGAGGGGGCGGCTGCCACCTGCGGCCCGCGCTGGGCGGGCGGCGAGCCGCTCAAGATGCGGTCGATGTCGTCGCGCTTGCCGTCCGGCGAGACGGTCACCGAGCCGAAGCCCGCGCGCTCGGTCTGCGGCGTGCGCGGCGGGCCGGGGGGCTCGGTGGCGGCCTGCGGGGCGGGGCGGCCGCCGTCGACGCGGGCAGCGAGCGCGCGCAGCTGCTCCTGCAGCTGCTCGAGCTGGGCGGTGAGCGCACCGATCTGGGTCTCGATGCCATCTAGGCGGCCTGCGTCGGCGGCGCCGATCGCGGCCCCGGGGCCCGGGGCCTGGCGCGCACCCGGCGCGGAGGGCGCGGTGACGCCGCGGGCGAGCGATTCGAGGGTGCCGATGACCACCTGCATGTCGACCAGCTGCTCCTCGAGCTGCTCCACCCGCTGGCGCAGGCCGGCATCGGCGGCGCCCGTATCGCGCGGGGCGGCCGGGGACTTGGCCTGGGCAGGCGCCTGCGGCGGCGCGGCGGGCTGCCGCGCAGGCGGAGGCTGCTGGGCATCAGCGGGGGCGGCGAGGGCCAAGGCCAGCACGAAGGCGGCCGAGAGGCTCGCAGGGCGCACGGCGATCATGGGCTCGGACCTGGCGTTGAATGCTCCCGTCACGGCTGGGCCCCGGCTCGGCGCCGGCGGGCCCCTCCGCACTGCCAATCACTCTATCACCACGAGATTGGAGCGCCGGCAAGGCAGCCCTCAATGGAGCCGGCGCGGCGGGCGCCTGGCGGAGGCCGCGTTGTGCGGAACGAGCGACTCCGGGGCTGCGGCCGGCGCCCCGACAACGGTGACCACGCGACGGTTCTGCGCCATGCAGGCGGGCAGCGTGCACTCCGCGATCAGCCGCTCGCGGCCGTGGCCCACGGTGCGCACGCGCCAGGGGGCTACGCCCAGCTCGATCAGGCGCCGGCGCACGGCCTCGGCGCGCGCAACCGATAGGTCCATGTTGCGGGCGGCCCCGCCGCCGTCATCGGCATGACCCTCCACGGTCACGGGCAGGGTCGGGCGGCGCTTGAGCCAGGCGGCCTGCGCCTCCAGGGCGGCGCGGGCTCGCGCGCCGATCTCCGCACTGCCCTCGCTGAAGAACACGCGGTCGCCAACCTGCGACTGAAACTCGGCGGACGGTCCCGGCGGCGTGCCGAGCCGCATCAGCTCCTCCGCCCTGGCGCCGGGCGTCAGTTGCAGACCAGCCACACCGATGACGACAAGGCCGCCCAGCAGGTATCGGCCGAACATGGGAGCGCTCCCCCGCTCTGGTATGCCATTTGGGCGCCCACAGTGGGCCCGCATTGGGGCCAAACTTTGATTGAGCGACGCGGCGCCGAGCCCCGATTGGGGCACGCCCGATGAGTCGGAGCCTGGCGAATGGCTGGTCGGCAGGCGTCCCGAAGACGGGCAGGGGGCCGGAATCAGATCAGGAGCGGGCGGCCTCGTGGCGGCCGTTCAGGACGGTCTGGGCGCGGCGATTCTGCGACCAGCAGGAGATGTCGTTGCACACGGCCACCGGCCGCTCCTTGCCGTAGGAGATGGTGCGGATGCGCTGGGCGCTGACGCCGCGCTGGGCGAGGAAGTTGCGCACCGCCTGCGCGCGCCGGGCGCCCAGCGCGATGTTGTACTCGCGCGTGCCGCGCTCGTCGGCGTGGCCCTCGATGGTGATGGTGTACTGGGCGTACTGCTGCAGCCAGCGTGCCTGGTTGGTCAGCGTCTGCTGGGCCTCGGGCGACAGCTCCGAGCTATCCGTCGAGAAATAGACGATATCGCCCACGTTGACGCTGAAGTCGCGCGCCGAGCCTGGCGTGGCCGGGCTGTTGCGGCCCTGGGCGAAGTCGCTCTCGGGCTTTGGCGCGTTGGAGCAGGCTGCCGCCAGCACGGCCGCCAGCAGAACCGCGGTCAGGCAGGATCCGGGTGTGCGCCACCTCGCAAGCTCCATCACGACCCCCTTCCTGCCTCGTGCCCTGAGCCCACCGCAGCGGAATGTCGTTTCCGCATCCGCGTCTTAGCCGATGCTTCGTTCAAAAATGTGACCGCTGCGGCCGCACGAGAAACGCGCAAGCGGCCGCCAATGGCAACATCCGCACGGGCGTTTTCCACGCAATGCACACCGCCGGCCCGCGCAGGGCCACACCTGTGTGGCCCAAAAGAGCAGGGCCGCATCCTGGGATGCGGCCCCAATTCCTGCGATGCAGCTGCCGAAGGGCAGCGATCACTCCAGCTCAGCGAGCCACGTGCTCCATACTCGCGCCGAGCTTCATCGGCTCATGCCGCACTTCCTTGCGGCAGGCACCGAGCGCAACGGCAGCGATCACTGCTGCCAGAACGATAGCGCCCTTCATGCTTTTCTCCTTTTCGGTCCCTCGTGGAGGGGACGGTTGGCTTAACGCGCTACCTGCTGAGCCACCGGGAGATCGGCGCCAGCGCCGAGCTTCAGGGGCTCATGACGGACCTCACGGCGGCATGCCGCGAATGCGACAGCAGCGATCACCGCCGAGATAACGATCACGTTCGTGACTTTCATGGTCTTCTCTCCTACACGTGTTCGGCAATCGCATCCCTTGGCTACCGGCCTGGGCCGCTCAGATCAAGAACGCGGCGGCTTTTCCAGAGGTTTTCCACGTCGGTTGATGCGAAAATGCCACTTGGTTGCTGCACATCGGCCAGCCTCTCGGCTTGACTCGGCACATCGTGCAGGCCCGCCGATGCAATAGGGCCGCGCTTGGCGCCCTAGATGACACCAAGGCGGTTAAGGTCGCGTAAAGCGCTGTTCAATTTCGCAACGGCGACCACGCCGGGTCGGAGCCGAAGGCGGGCGTGGGAACGAGCCGCTCGTTGTAGCCGGTGAGGTCGATGGTGTAGAGCTTGGGCCCGCCCTGGCCGCGGCTCTCGCGGAAGAACATGAGCACCCGCCCGTTGGGCGCCCAGGTCGGCCCCTCGTTGTGGAAGCCCTCCGTGAGGATGCGCTCGCCCGAGCCGTCGGGGCGCATGACGCCGATAAGGAAGCTGCCGCCCATCTGCTTGGTGAAGGCGATGAGGTCGCCGCGCGGAGACCACACCGGGGTGGAGTAGCGCCCCTCCCCGTAGCTGATGCGCCGCTGCCCGCCTCCGTCGGCGGTCATCACATAGAGCTGCTGGGAGCCGTCGCGGTCGGATTCGAACACGATGTGGCGCCCGTCGGGGCTGTAGCAGGGCCCGGTGTCGATTGCCCCGGTCTGGGTGAGGCGGCGGATGTGGCGGCTGCGCAGGTCCATCTCGACGATGGCCGTGGCCCCGCCCTCCCCCACGCTCATGACGATGCGCTGCCCGTCCGGGGAGAAGCGCGGGGCGAAGGTCATGCCGGGGAAGTCGCCCACCGCCTCGCGCTGGCCGGTGGCGAGGTTCATCAGGAACACGCGCGGCTGGTCGCCGGTGTACTGCATGTAGGTGATCTCATGCGCCGTCGGGCTGAAGCGGGGGGTGAGCACCAGCTGGTTGCCCTGGCTCAGGAGGCGAACGTTGTGGCCGTCCTGGTCCATGATCGCCAGGCGCTTGCTGCGGCGGTCCTTGGGGCCGGTCTCGTCCACGAACACGATCTGGGTGTCGAAATAGCCCTTCTCGCCGGTGAGGCGCTGGTAGACCTGGTCGGCGACCAGGTGGCCAAGCCGGCGCATCTCGTGGCCGGCCACGACGAAGCGCTGGGAGGCGAGCTGGCGGCCCGAGTAGACGTCCCACAGGCGGAACTCGGTGAACAGGCGCCCGTCGGGCGCCCTGCCGGCGCGGCCCACCACCAGGGCCTGGGCGTTGATGATGCGCCAGTCCTGGAAGCGCGGGGGGGCGTTGAGGTCGCGCACGCGGTCGACGAAGGCGGCGCGGTCGAGCGGCTCGAACAGGCCCGAGCGCTCGAGGTCGGCGGCGACGACGTCGGCCACCTCCAGCGCCAGCTGGGGGTCATCGCCCAGGAACGCCGGCACGGCGATGGGGATGGGCTTGAGCGTGCCCTGGGTGATGTCGACCTCGAGCGGGCCGCCCTGTCCGGGGCGGGCGCCGGGTCCGGGGCGCGGCTGCTGCTGGGCGGCAGCCGTGGCCGCCGGCAGGACGAGGGCGAGGAGGAGGGCAAGCACGAGGCCGAGCACGCGGGCAAGGCCGTGGCCTGGGCTCGCGATGCGACAGGGCGGAAGCGCGGCTCTCTCGTCGATCATGGCATCCGGTCTTGCAGGGAGCTCGGGCGGATCGGGCGGCCGGTACTAGCCGTTCGCGGCTAGAACATGTCGCGCGGGTTGAGCGTGAGCACGGTGTCCTTCCATACCTCGTACTTGTCGGGCGGCAGCGGGTAGGGCTCGCAGGCCTGCACGGCACGCAGCGCGCTTTCCGCCGAGGCGAGGAAGAACGGGGAGCTCTGCGGGTTCACGATCTGCGGCGCCGCCGCCAGCCTGCCATCGCGGTGGAAGTGCACCCGGATCTTGACGATCGTGTTCTGGGCCTCCTCTCCGCCGCCCAGCACGTTCCACTTCGGCCCCACGCACGACCTGATGATCTGCTTGAGCACGGCCAGCTCGCTCGCCGACAGCTGCTGGTCGCGGCCCTCGGGCGCGCCCAGCACCGGCCCCTTGGCCTTGGCCTGCTGGTCGAGCGGCACCGACGGGCGCGGCGCGCCCTTGTCCGGCATCTTGTTGAGCAGGGCCGAGATCTTGTCGGCATCGAACTTCTTCTTGGCCTCCGCCTCCTTGCGCTTCTTCTCCTCCTCGCGCTTCTTCTTGAGCTCAGCAGCCTTCCTCCTCGCCTCCTCCTGCTTCTTCTTGAGCTCGGCCTGCTGCCGCGCCTCCTCCTCGGCGCGCCTCTGCTCCTCGAGCCGCTTCTCCTCGGCCTGCCGCTCCTGCTCCTTGAGCAGGTCCTGGAGCTTCTTCTGCTCCTCCAGGGAGAGGGCCGGAGGTGCAGGCGGGGGCGGCGGGGGCTGCAGGGCCGCGGTCTCCTGCTTGGGCTCCTCCTTGGCGGCGGGCGGATCGGGCGGCGGCGGAGGCGGCGGGGCGGCCACCGGGGGGGCGGGCTTGGGGGCCTCCTTCCTGGCGGGCTCCACCTTGCTCTCCTTGGGCTCGGCCTCAAGCTGCTTGGCCGTGCGCGAGCCCTGGCGCAGGCGCGTGACCTCGCTTGCGCTCACGATATCGACGGCGATCGGCTCGGGCTCGGGCGCGCGCAGAGCCGGCTGCGACTGGATGGAGAAAAGCGCCCATCCGAGGATCGCGGCGTGCAGAACGAGGGAAATGGCCAGTCCGCCCCGCACTGCTCCTCCTGTTCGAGCCGAGCGCTCTCTACGAGCCTTCCGATTCGGTCACCAGCGAGACCTTGGTGAAGCCGGCCGTCTTGATACGGCCCATCACCCGCATCACGGTGCCGTAGTCGATTCCCTTGTCGCCGCGAATGAAGATCTGCTCCTCGTAGCCGCTCTTGGCGACGGCCCTGAGCTTGGGCACGATCTCGTCGAGCTTCACCTCCGTCTCCTGGATGTAGACGCGCCCGTCGCGCTGGACGGAGATGGTGAGCGGCTCCTTGTTGGTCTGCAGCTGCTGGCCCTTGCTCTCGGGCAGCTCGATCGGAACGCCCACCGTCAGCAACGGCGCCGTCACCATGAACACGATGAGCAGCACCAGCATCACGTCGACGAAGGGCGTGACGTTGATCTCGTGCATGGGAGCGTGCCGGCGGGCGCGGCTGCGCCTGCCGCCGCCGGGCCGCGCTGGCGGCTGGATGCTAGCGGCCATGAGCGGCCTCCTCGCCTGTCTCCCTGCGATGCCGCGCGCGGCGGCGGATGCACGCCGGCATGATCACGTCCTCACGTCGATCTGGCGCGAGACGATGGCGGAGAACTCGTCGGCGAAGGCCTCGAGCCGCTGGGAGAGGCGCGAGGAGTCGGCGGCGAACTTGTTGTAGAAGACCACCGCCGGGATCGCCGCCAGCAGGCCCAGCGCGGTGGCGAACAGCGCCTCGGCGATGCCCGGCGCCACCACCGCCAGGTTGGTGTTCTTGGACACGGCGATCGCCTGGAAGCTCGTCATGATGCCCCACACCGTGCCGAACAGGCCGACGAAGGGGGCGGTGGAGCCGACCGTCGCCAGGAACAGGAGGCGGCGGTCGAGCTGCTCCATCTCGCGGCTGATGGTGACGTCCATCACCTTCTCGACCCTGAGCTGGATGCCGCCCATGGCGCGGATGTTGCCCTCCACCGACCGCTTCCACTCGCGCATCGCCGCCACGAACAGGGAGGCCATCGAGAAGGTGCGCCCGCGCGAGAGCCCGGTGTAGAGCTCGTCGAGCGACTGGCCCGACCAGAACTGCTGCTCGAAGCGGTCCGCCTCTCGCCGCGCACGGCGAAAGGCGAACAGCTTCTCGATGATGATGGCCCAGGCCCAGACCGAGGCCAGCAGCAGGCCGAACATGACGATCTTGACGACCGGGTGGGCCGTCATGAACAGCTCGAAGAAGGAGAAGCCTCCGGCCGCAGCCGGCTTGATCGCGTCGAGGGGGTTCATGGCTCCGGTCCAAAGTCAAACGCGGCGGCCCCGGCGGGCCTCGGCAGTGCCAGCCGAGCACGCCGAAAAGGCCGTCGCCGCAGCGACCGCCTGCACGCGCGCGCGCCCCGCGTCACAACCCTGAGTACCCGTTTTGGGCCCTTGGGACCAGGGCCATACTGCCACGCAATGTGACTAAACTTGGGCTCGCAGGCCCGGCCGCGCCGCGGCCGGGCCTGCCTGTGCAGCCGCGGCGGACCCCGCGCTCCGCCCCGGCTACTTCAGCGGCACCACCTCGGCGTGGCTCGGGAACCTGAAGTTGAGGCCGAGCCGCACCGTGTGAAAGTTGGTCTCGGTATCGGTGGCGATGGCAAAGGCCGTTGCCGCGCCGCCGAGGGTCTCGACCGCCTGGTGGCCCTCCGAGCCCAGGTCGATGTACTGGTACTCGAGCTTGAGGCTGAGACCCGGCGAGAGCGCATACTCGAGGCCGGCGCCGGCAGCATAGCCGGCCTGGGTCCTGGTCGCGCGATCGGCGGCCACGAACCCGAGGCTGTCCGACATCGCCATCGTGTGCCTCACCCTGCCCCACGCCAGCCCGCCGGTGCCGTAGAGCAGCCAGTTGCCCATGGCCACGCCGATGCGCGGGCGCAGCGTGCCGAACACGCGCACCGAATTGGAGGTGCCGACCGTGATTGAGGTGCCGGGACCGAGATAGGGGGTGACGGTGGCGAAGGAATCCCCGCCGATGTGCCCGCCCTGCACGTCGGCCTCGATGCCCAGCACCAGGGCGCCAGCCTGCCAGTTGGCGCCGATCTGGGCGCCGCCGAACCCGCCGCCCAAGTCGTGGGAGCCCAAGCTGCCGGCGAAGATCGGCACGCCTGCCGCGGTCTCGGTAACGAGCACGCCCTCGTCGTCGCCGAACCCGTGGCCCCCGTTTAGCCCGACGTAGACCCCGCTCCAGGAGAGCTGGCAGCAGGGTGCGCCGACGACGCCGACCGGCCTGCCGTACACATCCGCCTTCGCCGTGGCAGCCAGCGCACACGCACCGAGCACCGCTGCCGCAAACGCACGCACGCAACCCGTAAAGCCTGTCATCTCCGACACTCCCGCAACCGTTGCAACCGAAGCCGACGCTTTGCCCGAGCGCGCTTGCAGGGCGCTCTAGCGGCGGGAGGCGGGCCGCGGCAACGGCGCCGGGCGCGGGAGGGCCCGCCCGTGTTGCAGCGGCGACGCGGCGGGTGCCCCTCGGGCTCGCCCTGCGGTCCGAAAAAAGGGTTATCCAGCAAGCCCTAAGCGCGACGGCGGGCGTGCGCCGGCGGCCGCACGCAGCATGCCGTCCACAATCGGATTCATGGGGATAAGCGGCAGCCCTCGCCTCAGGCGGCCGGTGCCCGCTCGACGAGATCGCGCAGGGCCGGGTCGAGCACCGGGCTCTCCACCTTGAGGAAGGTGAGCAGCGCGCGCTCGTTGGGCGTGAGGCGGCCGTCGCGGCCGATGCGCTGGGCGAGCCAGGCGGCGTCGGCGCGGATCACCGGCTCATGGGTGACGATCTCGACCTTCTGCTGGGTGAGGCGGCCGATGGCGCGTTCCTCCTCAGTCTGCTCGCGGTAGCCGCCGAGCAGGCTCCTGAGGCCGCCGGCGGCTCCCGCCAGCATGCCCTCGAGCCCCAGCTCGCCACGCCTCTCGAGCCACGCATCGCGCGCCAGTGCGACCTCGCGCGGAGGCGTGGCGTAGCCGGAGGCTGCCATCACGCAGTTGGCGATGGCCTTGACGAAGAGGTCGGCCCAGGCGGGGTGGTTGTCGGCGTCGGCGGCCGCGTCGTTGATGTCGAACAGCACCTCCGCCTCCGGCCTGGTGACGGCGATGTTGCCGTCGCCGCCGAAGCTGTAGAGAATGCGGCGCAGGAGATCGACGTCGGCCTCCGAGACCACGCCCGGCTCGAGCATGCGGCCGGCGCGCAGGGGGCCGGTGCCGTTGAGCACGGCGTCCTTGACCTGGTCGAGGGCGAAGCGCACCAGGCTTTGCGGCGCCCAGCGCGCCTTGTCCAGCACGTTGACGAGCAGCTCGAGCTCGGTCTTGGTCTCGACCCTGCCGTTGTGGCCGATGCGCTCAATCAGCCACTGCGCGTTCTCGAGGGTGAGGTAGCCCTCGGGCTCGGCCTGCTCCACCAGATAGTCGGTGATGGTCTCCACGAAGCAGTCGGCCCACGCCGGGTCCTGCACCGGGCAGGCGTCGTTGAGCGCCAGGATGGTCTCGGCCTCCTCGTGTGTGATGATGCCATCGTCGTAGTAGCTGCGCCGCAGCTTCAGAACGTCGGCATCCTTGATGCTGCCGCGCGCCTTGATTTCCGCGACCGAGACCGCGCTCAACACCGCCATCGCCAGCCTCCTGGAAGACTGGCGGCAGGCTAGCCACTCAGAGTTACCATCCCGCTAATGGCTGCCCACTTTTGCCATGAGCCAGCCGGCGTAGTGGCGCGCGCTGTCGGCGGTGCGCAGGCCGAGATACCTGAGCGTCTGCCCCGAGCCGCGCGACCACGTCCTGAAGCCTGCGCGCGAGCGCCGCGCCGTGGCGCAGGGATAGAGCCGGGGGAAGTGGCGCGCCAGCCGCTGCCGCCACCAGGCGTGCGGGCGCACGGTGACATGGGCATTGCGCCCGTCGGGCAGCACGGCCGAGGCCGGCTTGGTGTCGACGATGATGATGGCGTTGCGGGCGAGCGCGGCCATCTCGGCGAGCACCGTGTCGAGATCCTGCTCCTCGATGTGCTCGAGCACGTCGACGCTGATGAGCAGGTCGACGACGCGCTGGGGCTTGTGCGCGAACCTCGGGATCGCCGGATCGTAGCGCAGCAGCTCCACGCCGGGCCCCAGCCGCAGCGCCTCGAGCAGGCGCGACTGGCCGCAGCCGTAGTCGAGGATCGAGCGCGGCCCCAGGAGCTTGATGTCGGCGCGCAGGAACCGCAGGTTCTTCACCGACGTGTCGCCGTAGACGCGGCTGGCGTGAATCTGCCTATACTGCTCGATGAGCTCCGGGTTGCCGCTCACGGCGCCTCCTTTGTCGCGGCGCGCCCTGCGGGGTCGCGTCCTCCCACCAAACGGCAAGATGCGAGCGCGCGCAAGGGCCGCCCCGGCCGGGGGCGGCCCTCGCCGGGGCACACCGTGTGGGCCCTCAGCGGTGCCGGTGCACCCAGCGCCGCCAGAAGGAGACCTGGCCGTCGTGGGTCTCGGCATAGATGTTCCGGGCGGCGGCGCGCTGGGCGCGGCGGATGGCCCGGTACTCGTAGCCCGTGACGATGCCGTCGGCCTTGGCGCGCCGCTCCATGGCGGCGATGTGGGCCTGCTCGGCCATCAGCTGGCGGTACTCGCGCCGCGTCAGCTCGCCGACATGTCGGCCGTAGGCGATCTGATGGCGCTGGCGGGCCTGCACGCTGTCGATCACGGAGGTGTCGTGCGCGAGGGCGACGCCGGTCGTCGCCAGCAGGGCGGCGGTCGAGAGGAGGACAACTTTCATGACACACATTCCTTCGCTTGGCTCGGGTGGGGCGGCGGGCGCCGCATCACAGGGTGGGCCAAGGCATAGCCCGAGCCCGCTGAACCCGTTCTGAACATGGTTTTTAATCTCGGTTCATCGTTCGCCGGCGCGCTCTCTCCCGTGTTCCCCGAGGAACAGCGCCGGAGCAGCCATCGCGCCTAGGGTAGGGCCAGCTGGATCAGCAGCGCCCATCAAGGGAGGGTGTCATGACGCTTCGCAAGGCCGCATCGCTGGGGCTCGCCATCGCCCTCCTGCCGCTCGCCCTGCCGGCCGCGGCGCAGACCCCCATCGCCGCCGTGTCCGGCACGCCCACCGTGCAGGCCGAGCCCGAGCCCGCCGAGAACAGGGAGCTCGCCCGCGCCCTGCAGCGCGAGCTCAAGCGGCTCGGCTGCTACGACGGCGAGGCCAACGGCATCTGGACGCAGAAGAGCCGGGCCGCCTACCGCAGCTTCGTGCGCCAGGCCAAGCTGTCGGTGGACGGCGAGGGGCCCGACGTGGCCGTGCTCGACGCCGCGTCGGCGGCGCGCGTGCGCGTCTGCGTGGCGGCCGCCGCGGCGGAGGACAGCGAGGACAAGCAGCCCGCCAAGCCCAAGGCCGAGCCGCCCCGACAGGAGCCCGCGAAGGTCGAGCCGCCGCGGCCGCGGGAGGCGCAGGTGGAGAAGGAGCCGCGGCGGCCGGTGAAGAAGGAGGTGACCCGCACCGCCCGCCAGGAGCGGCCCGACGCCAGGGAGCAGCGGGTGCGCAGAGAGCGCCCCGTCCAGCGCGAGGCACGGGCCATCCGCGAGCCGCGCCAGGGCGCCTCGCCCCACGCCGGCAAGCGGCTCTGCTTCGGCGCCGGCCGCAACGAGCTCGTCACCTGCCAGTGACGGTCCCGGCAGGGGGCGCCGCCCCCTGCCCTCCGAGATAGCGCTTCGCCAGCATGACGTGCACGCCCTTGGCGCCGTTGACCACCTGGGTGACGCGCACGTCGGCGGCGAGGCTGCACAGGGCGTAGGCCTGCTGGCGCGAGATGCCCGCCGCGGCCGAGACCAGATCGATCATCTGGCGCAGGGCGATCACCACGCAGTCGTCGAGGTCGGGATCGAAGGCCATGGTCATGACGTGGGTGGGCGTCTCGGCCCGCGGCCACTCGAGAGCCATGTCCTCGCGCAGGAGGAGCTTGAAAGTGCCCACGAGGCCGGTCTCGATCGCCGTCACGCACACCTCCCCGTCGCCCTGGGCACCGTGGCCGTCGCCCACCGAGAACAGCGCCCCGTCGACGTGGATGGGCAGGTAGAGGGTGGAGCCTGCGGTCAGCTCCTTGTTGTCGAGGTTGCCGCCGTTGCGCCGCGGCGGCAGGGTCGACACTCTGCCCCAGGCTGCGGGCGGCGCCACTGCCATCACGCCGAAGAAGGGCGCCAGCGGCAGCTCCACGCCCCACGGCAGCCTGCCCACCATGCGCTCGCGGTCGAGCGGGATGTGCATGAGGTGGCGGTCGGGGAACTCGTCAGGCAGCGCGCCGGTGAGCGGGCCGGAGAAGTTGTAGCCCCAGTCGTAGTGCAGCCCGATGTCCTCTATGCGCACCTCGAGCACCTGCCCCGCTCTGGCCCCCTTGACGGCGACCGGACCTGTGCAAATGTGGCCGGGGAGCACGGCTCTCACGCGCGCCTGCACGGCCTCCAGCGCCGGCGGCACCTGCAGGGGCGGGGGCGGCATCACCTCGCGCCCGCCCGAGACGGTGGTGATGACCACGGTGTCGCCGCTGTCGATCGTGAGCACCGGCGCCAGGGAGGCGTCGAAGTAGCCCCAGTGAACAGTGTCCGGTCCGGCCTCGAGCCGGTGGCTCCTGGGCATGGGATCGCTGGCTCGCTGCTTGGCGTTCTCTCGAATGGGCCAACCTAGGCCGGTTTGGGCGGGCGTGCCAGCCGGCGCGGGTGGGAATGGGAGCGGCAACGCCTCCGGTGCTTCTGGTGCGGCAGGGCGGAATGTGCGAGAAGTGGGGCAAAACCGATACCACAGGTGATGCATGGGCAAGACTTGGGTAACCAAATACGGGGTGCGGCGGGTCAGGGTGGAGCCGCCGACCTTCGAGGACGCGCTCTATGCCGCCGAGGGGCTGACGCTGGACGCGCAGGAGCAGATCAGCATCGCTGCCGAGCTCATGCATCTGCCCCTCGAGGAGGCCCGCGCCGAGGCCGAGCGTGTCATCCGCGAGCGCGCCAAGCGCCCACAGACGGTGCAGGCGAGCCGCTCGCAGGCGCGCGTGGTGGTGGAGCGGCGCGGGCCGCGCCGGACCGCCCAGGCGCCGCGCCGCTCGAGCTACTGACGCCGGCCGAAGCCTGCGCCGACCGCTCCCGCGTTGACGCCCGCTCGCCGCCTGGTATATCTGATATATCAGATGCGCAGCAGCCCGCGGCCGGGCCTGCGCACCCCCAACGGGAGCAAGCGGGGAGCAGGGATCGCACGCCATGGTCACCGAACGCCAGAAGGCTTTCCGCCAGGAGTACCGCTCGCGCATCATGGGCTGGTACGACGGCTATCTGCACGTCGCCATCATCTACGCCATGGGCGCGGCGGCGTTCGCCATCTACATCCAGCACATCCATGACGTGCAGCCCCTCGAGTGGCTGGCGATCCCCGTCACCTTCCTCTTCACCAACGTCTTCGAGTGGGCTGTGCACCGCTACGTCATGCATCGGCCGGTCAACATCAAGGGGCTCAGGGCCATCTATGAGCGCCACACGCTCAACCACCACCAGTTCTTCACCGACGAGGAGATGCGCTTCCGCGACCACAAGGACTGGCGCGTGACCGTGTTCCCGCCCTATGCGCTGGTGGTGTTCATCCTCATGTCCATCCCCGGCGGGCTGGTGCTGGGGTGGCTCATCTCGCCCAACGTCGGCTGGCTCTTCATGTGCACCACCACGGGCATGTACCTGATCTACGAGTTCATGCACTTCTGCTGCCACGTCGACGAGAACTGGTTCGTGCGCAACTGCCCCTTCGTCAACACGCTGCGCCGCCATCACACCGCGCACCACAACGCGCGGCTGATGATGGAGACCAACATGAACCTCACCTTCCCCATCGCCGACTGGCTGTTCGGCACCTCCGACCTCGACCGCGGCCTCGTCGGCCATCTCTTCAACGGCTACGATGAGAGCCACCTCAAGAAGAAGCTGCGCGGGCGGCCGAAGCGGCCCGACATCGCCGCCGCCGAGCCGCTCGGCAACTATTGAGGCGGGGCGCCGAAGGGATCGCCCTCCTCGCGCGGGAGGGCGCAGGGCGGAGCGAGCCGATGCCGAGCGACGTCAAGGCCATCCTGTCGGTCGTCACCCTGGCGGTGGCGGTGGCCTTCGCCTACTGGGAGAGCGCCAGCGGCAACGCCGGCATGTTCTGGTTCGTGATCGCCTTCGGGGTGTTCGCCGTGCTCGCCATGTGGGTGTTCCCGGAGGCCGTCGGCAAGAAGGACGACCCCAACCGCCGCTAGACCCGGCTGCCGGCTCGGCTCCGCCTCAGGCCGTCGCCCGCGGGCTCGAGAGCTCGAGCCGGTCGGCCAGCGCGGCGAGCCACTGGCGCACCTCGCCCACCCCACCGAAGTCGGAATCGCTGGGCGGAAAATGCTCGCCCGCCACGCGCAGGCCGAGCCCGCCCAGGCGCTCGGCCGCCTCGAAGGCGGGCTCGTCGCCCACGTCGTCGCCGATCATCACCGGCCTGCGCCCCGCGAATGGCGGCCGCGCCGCGATGGCCGTCAGCGCCGTGCCCTTGGAGAAGCCGCGCGGCACCGCCTCCAGAACCTTGCGGCCCTGGCGCAGGACCAGGTCGTAGGCGCAGCGGGAGATGGCGGCCGCCAGCTCGGTCTCCAGCGCCCGCCGCGCGAGCGGGGCATTGCGGTAGTGCACGGCCACGCCGGCCCCCTTCTGCTCGACCAGAATGCCGGAGGCGAGGTGGGCGATGTCGTTCATCGCCTGCACCACGTTGGGCGGGATGGGCGGAGCCAGCGCGGCGATGGGGGCGCCCGGCTCGCTGCGCACCTCGGTGCCGTGCACGCCGGAGGCGGCCAGGCGCAGCGGCGCGAACAGGCGGTCGGCATCGGCGATGCGCCGCCCCGTCATGACCGCTGCCGCACCCCCAAGGCCGTCCACCACCCGCCTGAGAAGGGTCACCAGGCCCGCCGGCACGGTCACCGCATCGGGCGTGGGCGCCACCGCCAGCAACGTGCCGTCAATGTCGACGAAGAGTGCCCACTGCCGTGGATTGGCCAGCACCGCCCCCGCACGCCCCCTCGCGCTCATTGCCGTCTCCTTTCGCTCGCGCAAGGTCATGTCCGCTCAATGGGGAAATCCTCGGGCTAGCCCCCCATGTGCGACCAAATGCGCAGCTCGAGCGCGGCCGCGGCCAGCCTGCGGTCGATCTCTTCCCGGTCGAGCAGCCCCGTCTGGGTGTCGACGTGGCCGACCACGGAGGCGGAGTTGATGGCCGCGGCCCGCAGCGCCGCCTCGGGCCCCCTACCCAGGGCAATGAAGGCCGTGAAGGTGGCGTTGAAGGCATCGCCCGCGCCCGCCGTGCCCGCAACCTTGGTCTCGAGCACGGGGCAGTACATGATCGCCTCCGGGGTGCCAAGGAAGGCGCCGTTGCGGCCGTCTGTTACCACCACATAGCGGGGGCCCAGCCGGCTGATGGCGGCGAAGAAGGCGGGCAGCGTCATCTCGTGGCCGCCGCTCACGAAGCCTCTGGCGGCCAGCCGCGGCGGAACCTCCCCGGGCTGGAGGGCGAGCGCCCTGCCGCCCTCGCCGAAGCGCGCCACCAGGCCCGGCACCAGCACGTCCGCCTCGGCGCGGTTGAGGGCCAGGATGTCGATGCCCTGCAGCGCGTCCTGGAAGGCGCTGCCGCGCGAGGAGAGCTGGCGCACGCGCGGGTTGGTGGCCACCTTCGCACCGTGCGCCTTGGCCTTGGCGACGATGGCCGGGAAGGCATCGGCCGACTCGTTGCTGAGCGAGGAGACGTAGACGAGGTCGGCGGCGAAGGCCTCTTCGCGCAGGTCGGCGTCCGCCAGCAGCGTGTTGGCGCCGCGGAAGGTGAAGATGGCGGCATTGCGATCGTGCGAGGACACGAGCACGGAGGCGCCCGTAGGGGCGCGGCCGTCCCGCATGGCCCAGCGCGTGGACACGCCCTCCTCCATCATGCGTGCAAGCACGGTCTCCGCGCGCGCATCCTTGCCGAGCTTGACGAGGGCCGCCACGTCGAGGCCGAGGCGCGCCATGGCCACTGCGGCGTTGACGGCGCCGCCGCCGACGTGAGTGGAGATCTCCACCGCCTCCACCTTGCGCCCCTCCTCCAGCAGCAGGAAGGAGCTGTCGGCGTTGATCATGCTCATGCGCTCGATGCGGTCGGGCGCAATGATGGCGATGGTGTCGATCATCGCGCCGCCGACGGTAAGGGCCTTCATCGCTGCCTCGCGGTTGCGCGCCTCGCGCGCGCGGGCTGGGCGGCGGAATGGCCGGCGAAGAGCTCGTCGAGCTCCGACTCCCACAGGCGAATGCCGCCGGTGAGGCCCGCCGTGTTGGAGACGATCCTGACGTGATCGGGCACGTCGCAGGAGAGCTTTCGGGCATTGCCGCCGCCGATGTAGAGCACATCGCAGCTCGTCAGGCTGGTTACCGCGTCTATGACCTTGCGCACGCGCCGGTTCCATCGCTCGGCGCCCTTCTCCGCCAGCGCTGAATCGCCGATGTACTGGTCGTAGGTCTGGCGCCGGCGGCCGCGATGCTGGCCTAGCTCGAGGTGCAGGAGCAGGCGCCGGTTGCGGAACAGGGCGCAGCCCACGCCGGTGCCGAGCGTCAGCACGCACTCGAGGCCGTGGCCCTCGACCACGCCGAGCCCCTGCACGGCCGCATCGTTGAGGATGCGGGTGGGAGCCCCGAAGCGCTCGGTCAGCGCCCCGGCCAGGTCGAAGCCCCGCCAGTCGGGGGTGCCGAGATTGGGAGCGGTGAGCACGGTCGGGCCTTTGACCACGCCTGGAAACCCTACCGAGATGCGCTGGAAGGGGGGCAGGCGGGCGGCGAGCGCGGCGATCACGTCCAGCACCGCCCGCGGCTTGGCGGGCCTGGGGGTGGGGGCGCGCAGCGGGTCGGCGACCAGCGAGCCGGCGGCGTCGAGCACCGAGGCCTTCACATGGCTGCCGCCGATGTCGACCGCCAGCGTGAACGGTGCGCGCGGCGTCGTCCGTCCGGGCGTTCTCCAAGCTCGTGCGGCGGCAGTCGACATCGGCCCTACTATTGGCCGACCTTGCCCGCCTGCACAACGTCCCTGGCGGTTTTGCCGCCGGCCCCGACCAGCGGCACGCGCCGGGCCGAGCCCGAGGGCGGGCCGAGCCGGTGGGCGGCCTCGGGGCCGCGCGAGGGCGGGGAGGGGCTGCCTGCGAGCGCGGCCAGGGCCGCGCCGATGGCCTCGGGCGGAATCAGGGCCGAGCCATCGTCCACCGCATGCGCGCGCTCGAGCTGGGCCAGGAAGGAGTTGCACCAGCTCGCCACGTCGTGCTCGCGCACCGCCGTCAACAGCGCAGCGTGCCGCTCGCGCCGCTCGGTGAGCGGCATCTCCAGTGCGGCGCGGATGGCATCGGCCATCTCCTCCACGTTGTAGGGGTTGACGAGCAGGGCCTGCGTCAGCTCCTCGGCGGCGCCGGCGAACTGGGACAGGATCAGGACGCCGGGATCGTCGGGGTCCTGGGCGGCCACGTACTCTTTGGCCACCAGGTTCATGCCGTCGCGCAGCGGCGTCACCATGCCGATGCGCGAGGAGCGGTAGATGGCGGCCAGCCGGCGCCGCGGCGTCGAGCGGTGGATGTAGTGGATCGGCACCCAGTCGAGCTCGCCGAAGCGCCCGTTGATGGAGCCGGCCAGCGTCTCGAGCTGCTGGCGGATGTCGGAATAGGCCTCCACGCTCGCCCGCGTCGGCGGCGCGATCTGGGTCAGGACAACCTGGCGGCGGTACTGGGGGTGCTTGTCGAGGAACCGCCCGAAGGCCTTGAACTTTTGCGGCAGGCCCTTGGTGTAGTCGAGGCGGTCGACGCCGATGATGCGGGCCACGGGTCCGCGTCCCTGCACCAGCCCCGAGTCGCGGCGGGCCTTGGCGAAGTCGCCGACGTCGATGCCGATGGGAAAGCTCGCCACCGTCACCAGCCGGTCGAAGAGGCGCACGCGCCCGTCCGGCACGAGCCGGCCGTGCACGCCGTTCTCCATGTAGTCGATGAGGTTGGCCACGTCGGCCTTGGTCTGCAGGCCCACGAGATCGTAGTCGGCGAGCGCGCGGGCGAGCTGGCGATGCTCGGGCACGGCCACGAAGGTCTGCCAGGGGGGGAAAGGAATGTGCAGATAGAAGCCGATCGGGTTGGCGACACCGCGCCTGCGCAGCTCGGAGGCGAAGGGGATCAGGTGGTAGTCGTGCACCCACACCACGTCGTCGGGACGCAGCATGGGCTGCAGCAGCGCGGCCAGGCGCGCGTTGACGGCGAGGAAGCGCTCGAAGTAGCCGGCCTCGAACTGGGCGAGGTCGAGCCGGTTGTGGAACACCGGCCACAGCACCGAGTTGGCATAGCCCAGATAATAGCCCTGGTGGTCGCTCTCGCTCAGCGGCACGGTTGCAAGCCGCCCCTCGTGGGCGACGGCGTCGGCGGCGTGGTCGGGGGCGATCTCCCCGTTCCAGCCGAACCACAGCGCCGGCCGCGAGCGCACGAGGTCGGCGAGCGCCACCGCCACCCCGCCCGCCTGCGGCGCCTTGCGCAGATCGACAACACGATTGGATACAAGAACAACCCTGCGCATGCCGGGCTCTCTGCTCTCTCGCTGGCTGAGCTGGAAGCGCCAGGCTTCCCCTTTGCTGTGAACAACACGCGAACGCGGCAAAGGTTCCGTTGCCCCGAAGGGTTAACCCGCGGCGCAGGCGCCCGCGCCCGCCCCGACGGCGGCCTCAGCCCTGCACCCACGCCTCCTGCCAGCTGCGCGAGAGGATGCGCGCCGTGTTGACGATGCCGGCCATGGAGTAGGTCTGGGGCAGGTTGCCCCACAGCTCTCCGGTGGTCGGGTGAATGTCCTCCGACAGGAGGCCGAAGGCGTTGCGGCGGGAGAGGAGGTCGGCAAAGAGCGCGCGCGCCTCCTCGCGCCGGCCCAGCGCCGCCAGCGCGTCGATGTACCAGAACTGGCACACCAGGAAGGCGGTCTCCGGCAGGCCGAAGTCGTCCTCGGTGGTGTAGCGCATGATGAAGCCGTTGCGGGAGAGCTCGCGGCCGATGAGGTCGCAGGTGGCCGCAAACCGCGCATCGGCGGCGGGCAGGAGGCCGAGATCGGGCAGCAGCAGCACGCTGGCGTCGAGCTCGTGATGGTCGAGGGCGCCGGCCAGCGCACCGAGCCGCTCGCTCCACGCGCGCGCCAGGATCTGCTCGCGCAGCTCCGCCGCCACCGCCTGCCAGTGGGCGGCGCGGTCGCCGAAGCCGAGCCGGCCGGCGATGCGCGCCAGCCGGTCGCAGGCGACCCAGCACATGGTGGCGGAGTGGGTGTGCACGCGCTGGCGGCCGCGGTGCTCCCACGGGCCCGCGTCGGGCTCGAAGGCGAAGCGCCGGGCCTGCTCGCCGAGCGGCTCCAGGCGGCGGAAGAGGGCGGCGTCGCCCATGCGCGGCAGCCGCTCGTCGATGAACATCTGCGAGGCGCCGAGAATGACGCTGCCGTAGGCGTCGTGCTGCAGCTGCTCGGCGGCCTGGTTGCCGACGCGCACCGGCCCGCAGCCCTGGAAGCCGGCGAGGTCGGCCGCCTCGCGCTCCTCGAGCGGCTCGGCCGGCACGATGCCGTAGACCGGCTTGAGCGGCCGTCCGGCCTCCACCGCCACGTTGGTGATGTAGTGGATGTACTCCTCCATGGTCTGGGTGGCGCCCAGCCGGTTCAGCGCCTTGATGACGAAGAACGCGTCCCGCAGCCAGCAGTAGCGGTAGTCCCAGGTGCGCCGGGTGCCGGGCGCCTCGGGGATCGACGTGGTGTGGGCGGCAACGATGGCCCCCGTCTCCTCGAAGTTGCACAGCTTGAGGGTGATGGCCGCGCGGATCACCTCAGTCTGGTACTCGAGGGGGACGGCCAGCGAGCGCACCCAGTCGAGCCAGTGGTCGCGTGTGCGCTCCAGGAACTCGCGCGAGGCGGTGTCCACGGCCGCCTCGAACGGCTCGTCGGGGCCCAGGATCAGGGTCACCGGCTTGATCAGGGCGAAGGCGGTCTCCTGGGCGATGTAGGACAGCGGTGCGTCGCTGGTAAGGCGCAAGGCATCGGCCCCGCCGCTGTAGCGGATGTGGTTGGAGCCGATGGCGCGCGAAACGCAAGGTCCCCCGTAGTTGAAGGTCGGCCGCAGCCTGATGCGCACGCGCGGCAGGCCGGCCACCGGCTCGATGCGGCGGAAGATCTGCGGCGGATTGAAGATGCGCTCGAAGCGGCGGAAGCGGGGGGAGAAGTCGGTGATGGTGAGGGCGTTGCCGGCGGCGTCGGCGAGAGTGGTGTGCAGCACTGCCGTGTTGCGCAGGTAGGCGGCGCGGGCGGTGTGCACCCCGCCCTCGAGCAGCACGTCGCAGAAGCCCTTCTCCTCGTCCCCGGCGAGCAGACGGGAGAACACCGGGTCGGAGTCGAAGCGGGGAAAACACCACCACACGAGCCGGCCTCCGGCGTCGGCCAGCGCGGCCGTGCGGCAGTTGCCGATGGCGGCGAGTTCGAGGGACGAGCCCTTTGCTGGAGGTGAGATGCGGTCTGCAGGCATGAGGCCCCCAAGTCTGGCCCGGAATGCGTGTCTGGGCGCTCGCTATCAACGCGCGGCGGGGCCGGTCGGTTCGCCGGCCATGTGGCCGCAGCCGGGGCCCGCGGCCCGCACCCGCCGCCTCAGCCGCGGCGGCTGCGGAAGAGCGTGACGCCGATGGCGTAGCCGGCCGCCAGCAGCAGCAAGGTCCGGGTCGGCCCGCTCGCCGGGAAGCCCGACCACAGGATGGCGACGGCGGCGAGGCACCACAGCCCCATCACGCCCAATGTCACCGGAAAGAGCAAGGGCGTGCGCAGGGGGTGGGCCCAGCGCAGAGGCACGAAGGTGAGAACCACGCACACCGTCACCAGCGTGCCGCACAGCCAGGGCGGCATGGCAAAGGCGAAGGCGTAGAAGGCCACCACGTTCCAGATCGCGGGAAAGCCCACGAAGCAGTGGTCGTCCGTCTTGCTTTCCGTGTCGGAGAAATGGAACAGCGAGGACAACAGGATCAGGCTCGCCAGCACCAGCCCCCACCCGCCGGGGAGGAACCCCGCCTGCAGCAGGGCCAGCGCCGGCACGAACACATAGGTGACGTAGTCGATCACGAGGTCGAGCCGGTCGCCGGAGAAGCGCGGCAGGTGCTCCGATACCTTGGCCATGCGGGCAAACGTGCCGTCGATGCCGTCGATCAGCAGCGCCGCGCCCAGCCAGGCGAACATCAGCTCCCAGGCGCCGGCCAGCGCCGCCCGCGTGGCGAACAGCGCGCACACGATGCCCAGCGCCGTGAAAACGTGCACCAGCGCGGCCGGCAGCACGCGAGGCATCCCTTCCCTCCTCCCGCGCGAGGCCCTCAAACGCAAAGGAGCGCCGAAGCGCTCCTCGACCGCAACCGCGCCCGGCGGGCGGTCAGAACCGGTGCTTGATGGTGCCTCGAATCTGAACGTCGGAGCCCTCGGGCTTCTCGTCCGGCCGCCCGCCGCCCTCGGTGGCTCCATAGAGCAGCTCAAGCCCGAAATCGAGCTTCGGCAGCACGCCGACGGTGCCGATGCCGGGGATTCGCACCTCGGTGCCGGGCCCCTTGCCGAGGCTGACGTCCGGCATCTTGAGGCTCAGGCCCTTGCCCGGATCCGCCCCTTTCTGGGCATCGCCGCTCGAACCGGCAGGCGCCTTAGCGGCACCGCTGCCCGGAGCGCTCTCCTGGAAGGCAAGCACAGGCTGAGCCAGAAGGCCCAGCAGCCCGGCGACGGCTATCAAGCGATTGCGTCTCATTGCGACCCCGCAGGTCCGGCTCCGCTGCGTACGCCACCCGAGCCTAATCAAGGCGACCCTATACACGAAAACAAGTGTGTTTCCACAGCAGTTAAGGGGCTCCCAACGCTTTTGCGCTGATCATGTGCCCTCTCCGTCATGTGGCGGCAGAGCGACACAACCAACCTAAGAACGCAAGCGGGCCGCAACGCCAGGTTGCGGCCCGCCCGGACGTCTGGCCCGCTCACTTATCCTGCTACTTCATGGGCGCCGGAGCAGGGGCCTCGGCACGCCCGAGCTTCCAGCTCACCCGCACCGTCAGCGTGTCGAGGGAGACGTCGGCCGTGTTGTTGAAGCCTGCCGACGGCGAGCCCGCGATGGCCGGACCGGCGGTCGACGCGACGAACGGCGAATACGAGGCATCGTCGAGCTCGTAGTGACGGTAGTCGATGCCGATGGTCCAGCCGTGAGCCAGCGCCATGTCGACGCCAGCGCCGATGTACCAGCCCTCATGCCGCTCGCGCGCCATCGCCGGGCTGCCGCCGCCCACGTTGCTGGTCTTGAGCACGAACTTCTCCTGGAACGCGGCATTGGCGTAGCCGACCGAGAGGTAGGGCATCCACTTGCCCATCGCCCAGCCGAACCGCGGCCCCACCGTGAACACATCGTCGAAGCGCGCCGTGCAATCCCACGTGGCGTTCGGGCTGGGGCAGGTCGTTGAACCGTGGTGCTCGCGCATGGCCGCACTGAGGCTGCCCTCCACACCCAGCACGAAGTTGCCGAACTGGTGCTGAAGGCCGACGTGCAGGCCATAGATGGGCGCGTCGTGGCTCACGCTGAAGGCGCCCATGGTGGGCCCCACGGCGTCAAGGTCGCTCCATGACCAGCCGGAATGCGCTCCCAGATAGAGGCCGCTCCAGCTGAACGGCGCCTCCATCACCGCCCTGGGGGCGGCAGACCGCGCCCCGTCGGCCCGCACCACATTGGTGGTGCCCGCCATCCCCATCACCATGAGCGCTGCCGAGATGAGGAGCAGCTTCCCTTTTCGCTTCGCAGTCATTGCAAACCCCCAGCGGGTTGTTGTCTTGTGCTGTGGGGCGGCCGCTCGCGGCGTGCCGCCCCGCCGTGTGCCCGTCAGAACCGCACGATCGCGCCACCGATCACCGCGTGGAAATCTTCCACGGGGATGCTCCGGTGCGTACCCGTGGCGGTGACCGTGACCGTTGGCGGCACCACCGTCGCGTTCGTGGCAGTCGTCCCTTCCCTGCCCACGACCTCCGCCGAGAAGTTGCGGTAGCCGAGGTAGAGCGTGGCGGCGGCCGCGTCGACGTTCTGGGAGAGGCCAACACCCCACACGGTCACCTCCGTGTCGACCACGCCGGCGATGGTGGAGAAGTTGTTGGCGCACAGCCCAGTGAACGGCGGCGAGGTGCAGGCGGTGGCGCCTGCGAAGTTGCGCCCGTTCGTCTCGGCACCCCAATCATTGGCCCGGCCGTACTCGCCGTAAAGCGCGGTGTTGCCGATTCCGAACCAGTTCTTGGCGATGCCGGCCTGGATCAGCCACTGGTCGGCATCCTTCTTGGTGGCGCCGCCGGTCGAACCCCAGTACCCATTGGCCACGTGGCCCGGGTCGTTGAAGTCGGCCGTCTGATAGTGGCCCTGGATGAACAGGCCGCTCGGCACGTGCATCAGCGAGAGGGCGCCGCCCCAGGCCGTGATGTTCGGGCGCGGGCCGATGAACGAGGTATTCGTCGGATCGACCGTGACCGGCGTGGCCCGATCGGTCGACTTCTCGTAGCCGATACCGGCCGCCACGCGCACGCCGTTGAACTCGTTGGCGTAGCGCAGCATGTGGCCCCAGTAGTCGCCCGCCTCGGCGATCGAGGCCGAGTAGATGAAGCCCTGCCAGTTCGGGCTGTCGTAGCGCACGAGCTCGACGCGGCCCTGCGACGCGGCCGGATCGACCAGGTTGGCCCAGGTCATGTTGAAGAACTGCCCGTTCGACCCACGCAGGAAGAAGCTACCGTTGACGAGGGCGAAGCTGCTGCTGGCCACCACGCCGATGCCGCCGAGGTCAATGGTGTTGACCACGCCGGCGCTGTCGAACCGGCCGACCGTCATGCGGCCGACGTCGGCATGCTCGATCCACCAGGCCACGCGGCGGGCGTCGCCGAAGTAGGAGTCGACGTTGGACTGGTTGAAGGAGACGTTGTTGCCGAGCGGCGAGGAGTGGGCGATCTTGCCGTCCTCGTCGAGCTGGTTGACCTTGGAGGAGGTGCCGCCGGCCTCGATCTCGATCATGATCTCGAAGCCCATCGACACCTTGGGATTGACCTTGGCGCTGCCGAGCATGATGAAGCGGCTCGACGAGTTGGTGTTGTCGAGGCCGTAGTAGGTCCTCGAGCTGTGACCGTCGTCCCACCACAGCACCGTGCGATGCACCTGGCCGGTGATGGTCAGCGACATCTTGCGGTTGCCCTTGCGGGCGGTGGTGGCCTCCAGCTCGGCGATCCGCTCTTCCAGGTCCGCGCAGCAGTTGCCGCCCAGATCCGCCGCATTTGCCGAGCCGACGCCAACGATCAAGCCGAGAGCAGCGGCGATGGCGAAGCGACTGCTCGCTTTCATCAGTGCCCCGTTCATATCCGTCTCCAGAGTTGTGTGCCTTGGTGCAGGAAGCAGCACGCGCGGGCCCGGCGTCTGCTCCGTGTCCGGACCGCGGCGCACGCACAGACGTGTGCGCAGGCGCCGAGAACCGGGCGCGAAACGCTTCGACGCAACGCTGACGACGCTGAACGCTAGGTGGGACTGAGTGCGGCTCTCGACGTGGAGCGCCGGGCTTGCTTCCTGCTGCTCGGCCCCGCCTCGCGACCTATGAACTGCCGCTGCCGACTACGGGGACGCGCGATCAGACCTCAAGAACGCCCTGCCGCACGACTCGGTGACAAGTGGACCAGACTTAGTTCAGGAAATGGTTAACCGCAAATGATCCCGCCCGAAATGCCCGGCAATCGACGGTTGTTGTGGCTCATCTGCCACGAGTCTGAGCACCTCTGGGGGCAATTCCGATCGCCATCCGAGCGAGTTGCCTGCGCATCTTCGGCCGCCCGCAGCGCCGCCCGCTGCCGGCCGCGCCGCCCGCTTCATGCACAGGTTCTGCGCGCCTGTAAAGGCCGAGGAGTGGCCCGGTGCTGCCCTATGCCCGCCTGCGTGCCCGGCCGGGGCCGCAGACGGCTCGGGCCACGGCAGCTGCGCTGCCGCGGCCCTTGACCCGGGGAGAACCGCTTCCTGTCCGTCTCCGGCCCGTCCGCGTCCGGCCCGCTGTCCGGGCACTGCCTGCTATTTGAGCGGGGCGGACTCGGGGCGGTCGAACTTCCAGCTCGCGCGCAGCGTGACGGTGTCGAGCGAAGGCTCGAGGCTGCGCACGTCGGCCGACAGCACGCCCGTGCCGTCGTGGGTGAGCATGGTTTCCTCGCCGAACTCGTAGTGGCGATACTCGATGCCCAGCATCCATCCCTGCGCGACCGCCATCTCGAGGCCGCCGCCCACGTACCAGCCGCTGAAGCGCTCGCGGCCAAAGCGCGTACCCGCGCCGGTGGCGATTACTCGGTCCTCATGGGAGAAGGCAGCGCTGGCATAGCCGCCCGACAGGAACGGCATCCACTTGCCCATGGCCCAGCCCACGCGCGGGCCGATGGTCAGCACGTCGTCGAAGCGCTTGCTGCAGCTGCGGGTGGGATCATGCGGGCACACCACGTGGCCGAAGTCCTCCCGGTAGGCCGAGGACAGGTTGCCTTCCACGCCGATCACCCAGTTGCCGATCTGCTGCTGCAGGCCGACGTGCAGGCCGACCAGGTGGCTGTCGTGATCGGTGCCGTCGCTGAGGTTGGCCGGCACCAGATGAGAATCTATGTCGGCGAAGGCCCAGCCCGAATGCAGTCCGATGTAGAGCCCGCTCCAGCTCCAGGGCTTCTCGTAGACCACCTTGCCCTTTGCGGCATAGCCGTCGGCCTGAGCCACGCCGGCTCCGCCCACAGCCGCAGCCACCAGCGCCGCCGCCGCCAGCCCCGCTTTCGTTTTCCCGATGACCCTCATGGGGAGCTCCCGCTGCTTGCCACGAAACTTTCGCGGTCGCCCGCTCTTGGGGCGTACTCGCGCCTGCGCCTTGCCCCCGCTGCGCGCCCTGCCCGCTTGCCGGGCTGCTCGAATTGGCGCTCTTGCGGGCTGCCCGCTCCGCCGGCAGACACGATTGGCCGGCGATGGGGTCGCCTTGAAAAGCGGCTGGGGCGATCAGCCTGTTTACGCCGCCGATCGCCCCAGACCTTGCTCTACTTTGTTCTACCCGGCCGTCAGGTCAGAACCGGACCACCGCGCCACCGACCACCACGTGGATGTCCTCGGTCGGCAGCTTGTTGTTGGTGGCTCCCGTCGCCGCGCTGCCGCAGTTGGCGGTGGCGCACAGCACGTCGGCCGAGAAGTTGCGGTAGCCGAGGAACAGCGTGCTGGCCGCCGCGTCGACGTTCTGGGTGATGCCCAGGCCCCACACCGTCACTTCCGTGGAGACCACGCCGGCCACCGCGGTGGCACCCGGCACCGTCGCCTGGCCAACGAACGCGCCGCCGACGACGGTGGCGAGCGGGTTGGAGGCTGCGGTGGTTGCCGCGGCGTAGCTGCTGCCCGCGCCCTCGCCCGCGCCCCAGTCCTCGGCCTTGCCGTACTCGGCATAGAGGGCCGTATTGCCGATGCCGAACCAGTTCTTGGCGATACCGCCCTGGATCAGCCACTGGACGCTGTCGGCATGGCCGTTGGCGTGCGGCGGGTTCGCCTGGCCCCAGTAGCCGCTGTTGCTGCCGGCGCAGCAGTAGTCGGCGGCCTGGTAATGGCCCTGGATGAAGAGGCCGCTCGGCACGTGCATCAGCGACAGGGCGCCGCCCCACGCCGTCACCTCGGGCTCGACCACGCCCAGGTTGGCTGGGCCGGCCACGCCCGCGGTGTTGACGACGGGCACGAAGCTCACGCCAGTCGGGCGGTCGTTGATGTGCTCGTAGCCGATGCCGCCCGCGATGCGGATGCCGGAGAACTCGCCGGCATAGCGCAGCATGGCGCCCCAGTAGTCGCCGGCCTCGCCGATCGAGGCGTCGAAGATGAAGCCCATCACGGTCGGGCTGGTGTAGCGCACCAGCTCGGTGCGGCCCTGGTTGGCAGCCGGGTCGACCAGCTGGCCCCAGGTCATGGCGTAGAACTGCCCGGCCGAGCCGCGGACCAGGAACGAGCCGTTCAACAGGGCGAAGGAGCTGCTCGCCACCACGCCGATGCCGCCGAGATCGACGGTGGTGACCACGCCGGCGCTCTCGAAGCGGCCCACCGTCAGGCGGCCGATGTCGGCATGCTCGATCCACCACGCCACGCGACGGGCGTCGCCCATGTAGGCGTCGACGTTGGAGGCGTTGAAGGAGGCCGCGGCGGCGCCGTTGATCTGGGTGCCGACCTTGCCGTCCTCGTCGAACTGGTTGACCTTGGAGGAGGTGCCGCCGGCCTCGATCTCGATCATGATCTCGAAGCCCATGGACACCTTGGGATTGACCTTGGCGCTGCCCAGGAAGGAGAAGCGGCTCGACGAGTTGGTGCTGTCGAGACCGTAGTAGGTGTCGGACATATGCCCGTCATCCCACCACAGGACCACGCGATGCACCTGACCGGTGATGGTCAGCGACATCTTGCGGTTGCCCTTGCGCGCGGTGGTGGCCTCAAGCTCGGCCACGCGCTCCTCGAGATCGGCGCAGCAGTCGCCGCCAAGGTCGGCTGCCTTGGCGGACGGCACGCCTACGCCACCCACGAACAAACCGGCCGCGGCAAACAGCGCTACACGGCTAGTTGACTTCAACAGTCCCCCGATCATTCGAACTTCTCCGTTGGACTAACGCTAAGTTTACCGTTACCGCACGGGCGGGTGGACTGAGGGTTGCGATTGCCGTCGATGGCCCCGCCCGTCCGTGTCGGACTTAGGCTTATCGCACTCCTTACCGAAGCGTAAACAAGCAAAGCACGAACTGGACAGCTTTCCCCCTGGCTTGTGGCAATGACGCAACTATTCGAATCGAGTCGGTCACGCATTTTGGCCCTAATCGGCCTTTGTTCAAAGCACCGTCAATGATTCGTTGCGCGCAAGCGAAATCTTGTGCAGGCCGCCGCGGACCTGTGCAAGTGCCTGGAGTTGCGGCAGAAAGCCGAATGGCCCGGCAGCCCTCCGCCGCCCGTCCGGAGGCCATTGCCATGACGAGGACATGACCACGATCAGTCACGAGGTGGCCGTGGTGGGGGCCGGCCCCGCTGGCCTTGCATCGGCCCTGGCGCTTGCGCATTTCGGGCTCGACGTGGCGGTCGCCGCCCCGCCGCCGGCCGAGGGCAGTGCCGCCCCGGCCGATCCGCGGACCACGGCGCTTCTTGCCAGCAGCCTGGAGATGCTCAGGAATCTCGGCGTCTGGCAGCGCTGTTGCAAGCATGCAGCAGCGCTCGAGGGCGTGCGCATCGTCGATGACCGCGGCGGCCTGCTGCGGGCTCCCGAGGTGCTCTTCCGCGCCGGCGAGCTGGGCCTACCGGCCTTCGGCGCCAATATTGCCAACCGGGCCCTCGGCGAGGCCCTGCTGGCTGCCGCCCGCGACGCTGCAAGCCTCGTCTGGCGGCCCACGGCGGGCGTGCTGGAGGTGACGCCGCGCCCCGCCTGCGTTCGCCTGCGGCTCGCCGAGGGCGGCAGCCTGGAGGCGCGCCTGGTGGTTGCCGCCGACGGCCGCAACTCGCGCACGCGGGCGGCTGCGGGCATTCCGGTCGGCACCTGGAGCTACCCCCAGGCCGCCATCGCCACCACCTTCCGCCACACCCGCCCGCACGGCGCCGTCACCACCGAGTTGCATCGGCGCGCCGGGCCCCTCACCACCGTGCCGCTGCCCGGGTTGGCCTCCAGCCTGGTGTGGGTGGAGGACCCCGCCGAGGCGCGCCGTCTCGCCTGCCTGCCGGAGGCCCCTTTCCTTGCCGAGCTCGGTGCCCGCCTGCAGGGCCTGCTCGGCGCGCTCTCCGAGGTGGGCCCGCGCGCCCTCTACCCCTTGAGCGGCCTCTCCGCGCACGCCATGGGCGGCGGGCGCATCGCGCTCGTCGGCGAGGCCGCCCACGTCATCCCGCCCATCGGCGCCCAGGGGCTCAATCTCGGCCTGCGCGATGCCGCCGCGCTCGCCGATTGCGTGCGCGAGGCGCGTGCGCAGGGCGCGGACGTCGGCGGACCGGCGGTGCTCGCCGCCTATGGGCGCGCGCGCGCTGCCGACGTGCTCGCGCGCACGCTCTCCGTCGATCTCCTCAACCGCTCCCTGCTGCTCGACCTCCTGCCGGCGCAGGCCCTGCGCGGCCTCGGCCTGCACGCGCTTGCCAACATCGCCCCCCTGCGCCGCCTGGTGATGCAGGGCGGGCTCGGCGCGATCGGCGCCCTGCCGAGCCTGATGCGGCCCGCCGCCGCCTCCCCTGCGCACTTGACGAGCGGCCCCTGACCGGCCCATGTCCGGCCCGCAGTCTCGCCCGGGAATGCCCGTCCGCATGCCGCTCCTGAAGGACCTGCGCTACCGCATCGAATACCTGGGCCTGCGGCTCGTGGCGGCGCTCGTGCGCGCCGTGCCCATCGATGTGGGCGTCAACGTCTCGGGCAAGATCTGGCGCCTCGTTGCGCCCTACGACCGCCGCCACCGGCGCGCGCTCGACAATCTCGCCATCGCCTTTCCCGAGAAAAGCCCGCAGGAGCGCGAGGCCATTGCGCTCGCCATGTGGGAGAACCTCGGCCGGGTGATGGCCGAGACCATGCAGATCGACCGCATCATCGCCGATCCCGACCGCATCCGGCTGATCCCCACCACCGAGAAGGTGTTCTCCCGCTACCGCAACAAGATGGGGGCGGCGATCGGCGTCACCCTGCACATGGGCAACTGGGAGCTGGCCGCCTGGCCCATGACGCTGGCCGGCAACAACCCCGCAGCCGTCTACCGCACCGTCAAGAACCCCTACGTGGACCGCTATCTGCGCGACCTGCGCCGCAACCTCTATCCCGGCGGGCTGCTCGGCAAGGGACGCATCGACGGCAGCCCCGAGGAGGGCCAGAAGACCGCCCGCCTGATCATGGATTTCGTGCGCCAGGGAGGCCGGCTGGGGCTCGTCTGCGATCTGCACGACCGCTCCGGCCTGCCGGTGCCCTTCTTCGGGCGGCCGGCGAAGTCGGTCACCATCCCCGGCCTCATCGCCCGCCGCGTCGGGGCGCGCATCTGGCTCTCGCGCTGCCTGAGGGTGGGAAACCAGAGCCGGTTCCTGATCGAGCTCAAGGAACTCAAGGTGCCGCGCACGGCCGATGCGGCCGCCGACGTGAAGTGGATCACGGCCGAGATGCAGAAGCAGTTCGAGGCCTGGATCCGCGAGGCCCCCGAGCAGTGGAGCTGGAACAACCGCCGCTGGGGATGACACCCGCCGGCGGCTTCCCGCGTTCTCCCCAGCGTTTACTGTGCACCCCCTTCCCCCCTGTTGCTAGCGCGTGAAGTTGTCGTGTTTTTGTAGCTCGTCAACTGTCAGCTTCCTTGTGGCGGATGGGCCGGGGCGGAAGCTGGGGCGCCCCGGGTCCGCAAAGGCTTCAGGCGGCCTGCTTCTTT
>Ga0209172_10001045_pt1 | contig 65395 bp, 60 predicted proteins | sample LarsenN4metaG_FD_184113 | JGI IMG/M metagenome (GOLD analysis project Ga0209172, IMG submission 184113) | Hot spring sediment bacterial and archeal communities from British Columbia, Canada, to study Microbial Dark Matter (Phase II) - Larsen... ...
CGCCCTTGTCATGTCCGGCCTTGCCGCCTGCAGCGAGCCGCCAGCGCCGTGGCAACAGGAAAGCTACGTGTTCGGCACCCGTGTCGAGCTGAAGCTCAACGCCGCCACGCCGCAGCAGGCACAGCAGGCTGCCGCCGCGGTGCTGGCCGAGCTGGACCGCCTGCACCGGCTGCTGCACCCGTGGCAGCCGGACAGCGACGCCGGCCGCCTGAACCACGCCCTCGCCGCCGGCCAGCCGTACCGGCCATCGCCGGAGCTGCTGGCGCTACTGCGCAGCGGACAGGTGCTGGAGGCGCGCAGCGACGGGCTGTTCTCGCCGGCGATCGGCCGGCTGGTGGCACTGTGGGGCTTTCACCAGGACACACCGGCCAGCACGGCAGTCGACATGACGGCGTTGCAGGCACTGGTGGCGAGCCGGCCGCGGCTGCGCGACCTGCGCATCAGCGCCGACGGCGAGGTGCGCAGCGACAAGCACACGCTGCAGGTCGACGTCGGCGGCATGGCCAAGGGCTGGGCGCTGGATCGCGCGCGGCGGCAATTGCAGGCCGCCGGCATCCGTTCAGCGTTGCTTAATATTGGCGGCAATATCATGGCGCTGGGGCAGAAAGCCGACGGCACGCCGTGGCAGGTCGGTATCCGCCATCCGCGTCGCAACGAGGCGATGGCGACGCTGCCGTTGCACGACGGCGAGGCGATCGGCACCTCCGGCGACTACCAGCGCCATGTGCTGCGCGACGGTCGCCGCCATTGCCACCTGATCGACCCGCGCGACGGCAACAGCGACTGCCACCTGCAGTCGGCGACGGTGCTGATCGCGGCGGCCAGCGATGCCGGGCTGCGCTCCGACGTCGCCAGCAAACCGCTGTATCTGGACGGGCCAGGGTTGGCCGCACGCCATGCGCGCGCGCTGGGCGTGGCCGGCTGGCTGCTGATCGACGGACAGGGCCGCGCGTGGCTGAACCCCGCGCTGGCCGCACGGCTGCACTGGCGCGTGACGCCGGACAGCATTACCGAAACAGGAAACGGATGACACCGCATCAAGAAAGCCCGTTCAAGGGCAAGACCGGCGTACGCCGCCTGCTGAACGCCTTCGGCTACTCGCTGGACGGCCTGCGCGCCGCCTTCCGCCACGAGGACGCCTTCCGCCAGCTGTCGCTGCTGGCGCTACTGCTGGTGCCGCTGGCACTGTTCGTGGTCGATGCCACGCCGCTGGCACGCGCACTGCTGGTGGCCAGCTCCATCGCCACGCTGATCATCGAGCTGCTCAATTCCGCGATCGAGGCGGCGGTGGACCACACCTCGCTGGAACGCCACCCGCTGGCCAAGCGCGCCAAGGACATGGGCAGCGCGGCGCAGCTGCTCGGCCTCGTCAACCTGCTGCTGGTATGGGGACTGGTGCTATTTGGTTGAACGGCAGACGCGGTTGAGCCAGGCCAGCAGATCGGCCTCGAACTCGGCGCGGTTGGTCTCGTGGTGCATCTCGTGGCGGGCACCGGGATACACCGTCACCGTCACGTCGCGCAGCCCGGCCTTGCGGTAGCGCCGCGCCAGCTGGCCGAGGCCGAACTTGCCGAGGCTGACCGGATCGCGGCTGCCGGCCTGCAGCCACACCGGGCAATCGTGCAGGCCGCGCCCGGCGGCCTCGCCCTGCTCCAGCGCGATGATGCCGCCGAACAGGTCGATCCACAGCTGCGGCGTCGGAAACTGGCCGCACAGCGGATCGGCGAGATAGGCGTCCACCTGCGCCGCATCGCGCGACAGCCAGTCCAGCGTGGTACGCGTCGGCATGAAGCCGAGATTGAAGCTGCCGAACACCAGCGCCGTCATCAGCCGGCTGGGGCTGGCGGCGCCGCCCAGCCTTGCGGCCAACCTTGCCACGCCGCGCATCAGCCGTGCCAGCACCCGCTGGCGATAGCCGGTGGCGGACAGCACCATGCCGGACAGGCGCTGGCCGTAGCGCAGGAAAAAGGCGCGCGCCACGAAGCTGCCCATGCTGTGGCCGTACAGCACCAGCGGGGTCTGCGGATGCGCCGCCGCGGCATGATCGACCACCTCGCGCAGGTCATCGACCACCAGCGACCAGCCGTCGTGCGCGGCGAACCAGCCCGGCAGCGGCGCCTCGCGGCCGTGGCCGCGGTGGTTGTGGGCGTAGACCCAGTAACCGGCGGCGGCCAGCCGCCCGGCCAGCACGTCGTAGCGCTCGGCGTGTTCGCTCATGCCGTGGGCAATCACCAGCACGCCGCGCGGCGCCTGCTGCGTCGGCCAAGACACACCGTGAATCACGTGACCATCGCTGGCCGTCAGCTGAAAAGGCTTCATCGCACACCCTGCAAGCGGGAATCAGAACTTGTCGGCACGCAGCACACCGACATCGGACACGTAGAGGATCAGGCCGTAGTGCGGCAGGTAGGCCTGCTGGCAATGCGCGGCAATCGCCTCCGCCACCGCCGTATCGCATACCACGTCGACGCGGATATTGCCCTCGAACGACCAGCCGCCGCCCTGCACGCCGTGGCTGCCGCCGCCACGGGCATCGCTGACGGTATAGCCGTGGGCACCGAGCTGCTGCAGCACTTTCACCAGCGGCGCTTCCAGCACCGCCTCGGTGACGATGGTCAACAGTTTCTTGGCATGAAAGGTCATCGCACGCTCCTCAGGCATACAGCCATTGTGTCAGCATCCAGTACAAAGGGATACCGAACAGCAGGTTGAACGGAAAGGTCACCCCCAGGCTGGCCGCCAGCGACAGCGCCGGATTGGCCTCGGGCACCGCAATACGCATCGCGGCCGGAGCGGCGATATAGGAAGACGAGGCGCACAGGGTCGCCAGCAGCAGGCCGCCGGCGGCCGACAGCCCCATCGCGTAGGCGCTGCCAAGGCCAATGCAGGCAAAGCCGAGCGGCACCAGCAACCCGAACAGCACCACGAAGCCGCCCTGGCGCCGCAAGCCGCCGAGCTTGGCCGCCGTCAGCAGCCCCATCTCCAGCAGGAACAGCGACAGCACCGGCTTGAACAGGTCGACGTACAGCGGCGACAGGCTGACGATGCCCGTCGGCCCGGCCAGCCAGCCGATCACCAGCCCACCGAGCAACAGCACCATGCTCTTGCCGAGGAACACCTCGTGCGCCAGCTGCCCCCAGCGCAGCTGCTGCCCGTCGCCCAGCCGCGCCAGCAACACCCCCACCACCAGCGCCGGCATCTCCATCACCGCCAGGAACAGCGTCAGTTGCGGCTCGGCCTCGATGCCCTGCCGCGCGAGGAAGCTGGCGGCGACCGCGAAGGTCACCACGCTGACCGAACCGTAGTGGGCGGCGGTGGCCGCCGCATCGGCACGGTTCAGGCGCCAGCGCAGGATGCCGAAAGCGAGCAGCGTCAGCAGCGTGCCCAGCAGGATCACCAGCAACACCTGCAGCAAGACCTGCGGGCTGCCCGTTTTCGCCAGCGCCACGCCGCCCTTCAGGCCGATGGCCAGCAGCAGGAATACCGACAGCGTCTCGTACAGGGCCGGCGGCAGCTTCAGCTCGGAACGCGCCAGGGCCGCGAACAGCCCCAGCAGGAAAAACAGTACAACCGGATCCAGTGTCATCTCACTCCTTTCATTGGCTCGTGATCCTGCCGTCCGGCTGACGGCGGCGTCAGCTGGACAAGGCAGAGAAAGGGAAGTTTCGTGCCGGCGCTCAGGCCTGCAGCGGGGTGTGATCGTAGTTGCGGTTGATCAGCGCGGTCAGCACGTGGTCGCGCCAGGCGCCGTTGAGGAACAGGTAGTCGCGGGCGTGGCCCTCGATCTGGAAGCCGAGCCGCTTCAAGAGCGCGGCGCTGCGCTCGTTCTCCGGCTGGTAGTTGGCCTGCACCCGGTGCAGCTTCAGCGTGCCGAAGGCAAAGGCGATCACCGCCTCCACCGCCTCGCGCATCAGGCCCTGGCCCTGGTGTGCGTGATCGATGTTGTAGCCGAGATGGCAGCCCTGGAACACGCCGCGGCTGATATTGGACAGGCTGACGGTGCCGATCACGCGGCCGGCTTCCTTCTCCGGCATCACCAGGAACAGCGCGCCGCGGCTTTCCTTCCAGTCCATCTCGCGCTGGCGCATGCGCATCGCCCAGAACAGCTCGGTGTAGAACATCCCGCCCGGGGTCGGGTCCCATGGCGCGAAATGCTCGCGGTTGCGCACCTGGTAATCCAGCATGGCACGCGCCCACGCACTTTCCGCCGGCAACAGGTGCAGACGCGCGGTGCTGAGCGATGGCTGGGTGGTTGGCATGTCAGTACTCCGGAAAACGCAAGGAATGGGGAACAAGGTTGGCCGCAGGCCGCCGAAAGTGCGTCAGTATGCCATTGCCGGCGCCGCCCCGCATCCGTGGCGCAGGTGGCATAGGCAAACGCCCGTACCGGGGGTACGGGCGTTCAGCGGCAAGCGGGCAGATGCCAGCCTTAGCCGGTCAGTTTTTCCAGCGCTTCGCGGTACTTGGCGGCGGTCTTCTCGCGTACCTCCAACGGTACGGCCGGGGCCGGCGCCTGCTTGTTCCAGCCGGAGGCTTCCAGCCAGTCGCGCACGAACTGCTTGTCGAACGACGGCGGATTGGTGCCTTCGGCATAGCTGTCGGCCGGCCAGAAACGGCTGGAATCCGGCGTCAGCGCCTCGTCCATCAGCGTCAGGGTGCCGTCTTCGTCGAGGCCGAATTCGAACTTGGTGTCGCAGATGATGATGCCGCGGCGGGCAGCGAATTCGGACGCGGTCTGGTACAGCAGGATGGCGGTGTCGCGTACCTTGGCGGCCAGCTCGGCGCCGACGATGGCCTCGCACTGCGCGAAGGTGATGTTCTCGTCGTGATCACCCACCGCCGCCTTGGTGGACGGCGTGAAGATCGGCTGCGGCAGCTTGCTGGATTCCTTCAGCCCGGCCGGCAGCGCGATGCCGCACACGGTGCCGGACTTCTGGTATTCCTTCCAGCCGGAGCCGGCCAGGTAGCCGCGTACCACGGCCTCGATCATCACCGGCTTCAGGCGCTTGGCCACCACGCCGCGGCCGGCCACCAGCGGCAGGTCTTCTGCCGACACCACATCTTCCGGCTTGTCGCCGGTCAGGTGGTTGGGCACCACGTCCTTCAGCGTCTCGAACCAGAAGTTGGAGATCGCGGTCAGGATCTGGCCCTTGCCCGGGATCGGGTCGTCCAGGATCACGTCGAACGCCGACAGGCGGTCGGAGGCGATCATCAGCATGCGCTTGTCGTCGATCTCGTACAGATCGCGCACCTTGCCGGAATAGATTTTCTTCAGGCTGGTCAGTTGGGTCATGAAACTTCCTTCACAAAGCAAACGGCGACGCCTTGTGGGCGTCGCCTGGATTCTTACAAGGTATCCTTCAGCGCGCGCGCCTGGTCCAGCGCGTCGTCGACGTTGGCCGCGAGCACGGTGAAGTGCCCCATCTTGCGGCCTGCACGCGCCTCTTTCTTGCCGTACAGGTGCAGGTGGGCGTTCGGTGCTTCCATCAGCACGTCCCACAGCGGCTCGCCGCCGTCCTCGCGCCACACGTCGCCCAGCAGGTTGACCATCACCACCGGCGACAGCAGCTCGGTGCGGCCCGGCAACAGGCCGCACATGGCGCGTACCTGCTGCTGGTACTGGTCGGTGACGCAGGCGTCGATGGTGTAGTGGCCGGAGTTGTGCGGCCGCGGCGCGATCTCGTTGACCACCAGGCTGTCGTCGGCGAGCACGAAGAATTCCACCGCCAGCACGCCGATGTAGTCCAGCGCCTCGGCCAGCTTCACCGCGTAATCCTGCGCCTGTGCGGCCAAGGTCGGGCTGATGCGCGCCGGCACAATCGATTCGTCGAGGATGCCGTTCTTGTGGATGTTTTCCGACACCGGGAACACCGCCACCTGCGCCGCGCTTACGCGGGTGACGATGGCGGACACTTCCAGCTTCAGGTCCAGCATCTTTTCCAGCACGCAGGCCTGGCCGCCGAGGTCGGCGTAGGCGGCGCGGGCTTCGTCGGCGGTTTTCACGCGCACCTGGCCCTTGCCGTCGTAACCGAGACGCGCGGTCTTGAGGATGCCCGGCAGGTAGGGCTCCAGCTCGACCTGGATGTCGGCGACGCTTTCAATGGCCAGATACGGCGCGGTTGGCAGGCCGGCCTTGTTGATCCAGCTCTTCTCGGCGATGCGGTCCTGGGCGATGGCCACGCAGTCGCCGGACGGCGACACGCGCGTGGTTTTCGCCAGCGCGCGCATGGCGTCGGCGTTGACGTTCTCGAATTCGGTGGTTACCGCGGCGCAGCTTGCGGCCAAGGTTTGCAGCGCGGCGGCGTCATTGAACGGCGCACACAGGTGCACGTCGGCAAAATCGGCGGCCGGCGCATTGGCGTCCGGGTCCAGCACGGTGACGCGGTAACCCATGCGCTTGGCGGCGGTAACGAACATGCGGCCCAGCTGGCCGCCGCCGAGTATGCCCAGCATCGCCGGGGGCAGGATGGCCGCCATGTCAGTCCACCTCCGGCAGGCTCATCGCCAGCACGGTCTGTTCCTGTTGCTTGCGGAAGGCCTTCAGCTTGGCGGCCAGTTCCGGCTGCGCATTGCCCAGCATCGCCACCGCGAACAACGCGGCATTGGCGGCACCGGCTTCGCCGATGGCGAAGGTGGCCACCGGAATGCCCTTCGGCATCTGCACGATGGACAGCAGCGAATCTTCGCCGCGCAGGTATTTGGACGGCACCGGCACACCCAGCACCGGAACGTGGGTCTTGGCGGCCAGCATGCCCGGCAGGTGCGCGGCACCGCCGGCGCCGGCGATGATGGCCTTCAGGCCACGCGCTTCGGCTTCTTCGGCGTACTGGAACAGCAGGTCGGGAGTGCGGTGCGCGGAGACGACGCGGGTTTCGAACGCGACACCGAAGTCCTTCAGCACGCGCGCGGCGTTCTGCATGACTTCCCAGTCGCTGTTGCTACCCATCACGATGCCAACTTCGATCATGGAGGCGGGTTCCATCAAGGAGGGGAAAAACGCGATTTTACCTGATTCGGCAAGGGCTTGCCGAGCTGACTTGCAGCCGGTACCCGCGCCGGCGCCACAAAAAAAGCGGCCGATGGCCGCTTTTGACGTTTTCGGCGCGCCGACAGGCCGCCGCGTATGTGTTCACGATCTCGCGCGCTCACGCGAGACAAGGCGAAAACGGCTGAGGAGGCGGCGTTTAGCTGGATATAACAAGCATGCCGAAGACGTTTTTAACGCGGTATCGCCCCATTAGAGACCAGTCGCAGCAGATCGTGAACAGGTTCCTACAGTTTTGCCAGCCGTTCGCGCGCCTTGGTCGCCGCCGCGCTGTTCGGGTACAGCTTGAGCAGCTTGCGCAGGGTGACCTTGGCCTGGTCCTTCTGCTGCAGCTCGATCTGGTTTTCCGCCATCAGCCGCAGCGCCTCCGGCGCCCGCACGTGCGCCGGGTACTGCTCGGCAAAGCGGCGGTGGATGTCGATGGCGGCGTCGTACTGCTTGAGGTAGGTGTGTGCTACCCCTAGCCAGTAGCTGGCTTCCTGCGCCTCGCTGTTGGCGGGGAACTTGTCCATCACCGCCTTCAGCTCCGGCACCGCGCGGGCAAACTCGCGGTTGCGCAGCGTCGCCAGCGCCTTGTTCAGCGCATCCTGCGCCGGGCTGACCAGTGGTGCCGCCGGGCTGGCGCCGGCCTCCGCCTCGCCACTCGCCGCCGGGTTGCTGGCCGGCTGCTCCAGCTTGCCCAGGCGCAGGTCGAGGTCGGCGTACAGGTCGTTCTGCCGCTTCAGCACTTCGCCCTGCTGGTGCTGCAGCATCTCGTTCTGGCCGCGCAGTGCCGCCATTTCGCTGCGCAGGGTGGCCACTTCCTTGACCAGGTCCAGCAGCCGCTCGTTGGATAGCCGCGCCTCGACCTCGGTCAGCCGCGCGCTGGTCTGCTGCTTGGCGGCGTCCAGTTCGCGGCGGGTCTGTTCGATATCGCTGGTGGTGGCACAGGCGCCCAGCAGCAGGCTGAGGGCGGCAACGGGCAACAGGCGGGGCAAGCTCATGGTGGCATCCTGAAAAACAGCGCGGGACGGCATGGCGCCATCCCGCAACCGGGTCAACACATTACTGCGGGTAGACGAAGTCGGCGCGGCGGTTTTCGGCGTTGGCCGCTTCGCTGTCACCCTCGGCACGCGGTTTTTCCTTGCCGAAGCTGACCGCCTCGATCTGCGCCGGCTTCACGCCCAGCACTTCCAGCGACTGCTTCACGCTTTCTGCACGGCGCTGGCCCAGCGCCAGGTTGTACTCGCGGCTGCCGCGGGCGTCGGTATTGCCCTGCACCAGCACCTTGCTGCTGAAGCGGTTGAGGAAGGCGGCATTGCCTTCCACCACGCCGCGCTGGTCATCCTTCACCACCGACTGGTCGAAGTCGAAGTACACGCTGTGGCCGTTGAGCAGCGCCTGCGCGCTGCGCTGGTCCGGCGCCGCCTTCACCGCCGCCGCCAGCTGTGCGGCGCTAACCGAGCCGCCCTGCAGTGCCGGCTCGCTGCCGGTGACATCGACGGTGGCCACGCTCGGCGTGCTCGGCACGGTGGCGGCCGGCGGGTTGCTGACGACCGGCGCCGGGGTGCTGGCACACGCGGCCAAGAGTGCCGCCGCGATGGCGACGATAAACGGTGATTGTTTCATTCGGCTCTCCTGCATCGGATGGGATGGATTAACTGGCAACATGATGCGCGTACCGCCGGCAGCGCATCAAGGATTGAATGGCCCCCAGGCCGGATCCTGCACCTGGCCGCCGAGGGTGCCCAGCCGCACGCGGCCGGGATAGGCGGTGGCGGCGGCGTACAGCACGCTGCGGCCGCCCTCCTCGCTGGCGTAGAGCACCATCTTGCCGTTGGGGGCGAAGCTTGGCGATTCGTCGAAGGCGCTGTTGCTGATCAGGCGGTTGTCGCCGCTGGCCAGATCAAGCAGCATCACCTTGAAACGGCCGCCTTCGCGGCGGACGTAGGCGATCTGGCGCCCATCGGGAGAGAACGTCGGCGACACGTTATAGTTCCCCTCGAAGGTGACGCGGCGGGCGTTGCGGCCGCCGTCCAGCGCCTGCACGTACAGCTGCGGGCTGCCGCTGCGGTCGGACACGAACACGATCTGGCGCCCGTCCGGGCTGAACGCCGGCTCGGTGTCGATGGCGTCGCTATAGGAAAAACGCTGCACGCCACCGCCGTCGGCATTGATCAGGTACACCTGCGAGTTGCCGCTGGTGGTCAGCACCACCGCCAGCCGCCGCCCGTCCGGGCTCCACACCGGCGCCGAGTTGCTGCCGCGGAAATTGGCCAGCACGCGGCGCTGGCCGCTGACCAGGTCCTGCACGTAGATCACCGGTTTTTGCTGCTCGAAGGAGACATAGGCCAGCCGCGTGCCGTCCGGGCTCCACGCCGGCGACATGATAGGCAGGCGCGAGCGCAGCACCGTCTGTGCGCGGCGGCCGTCCATGTCGGCGATCTGCAGCCGGTATTCCTTGCCGCTCTGGGTGATGTAGGCAATGCGGCTGGAGAACAGGCTCTTCTCGCCCAGCAGCGCCTCGTACACCATGTCCGCCATGCGGTGCGCCATGTCGCGCAGCTGCTCCGGCGCCAGATCGAATTCCGCGCTCAGCTTCTGTTCGCGCGGGCTGACGGTGTCGGCCCAGAACGTCAGCCGCACCCGGCCACCGCCGAGGCTGACCAGCTTGCCGTACACCACCGCGCGCGCGCCGCGCTGCTGCCACGCCGCGGCGTTCAGCTGCGCCGGCGCGGCCAGCGCGTCGCCGGCGGCGGTTTCCAGCAGGCTGAAGGCGCCGGTCATCGCCAGATCGCTCTTCACCGTCGCGGTGATCGCCTCCGGCAGCAGGCTCTCGCCCTGCAGCGGCACGATCGCCACCGGGTAGCGGTTGCTGCCGCCACCGATCACTTCCACGCTGAGGTCGGCGCGGGCAAGGTTGGCCGCAGCGGTCATGCTCAGCAGCAACAGGGCAAACAGGCGCGGCCAGAAGCCGGAGACGGTGGCGGACAAGGCATTACTCCTTAGGACGGAAAGACATGGTCACGCGCCGGTAGTCGGCAAACGCCGCACCCTTGGGCAGCGGCGGGAAGCGGCGCATCTCGCGCACGGCGGCTTGTACCGCCTCATCGTACTGCGGGTTGCCGCTGCTGCGCAGCAGGCGGATCTGGCGCACTTCCAGCGACGGCAGGATCTCGATCTGCAGCACCACCTCCGGGTTGCCTTTCAGCGCGTCGGGGATGACCACGTAGGGGCGCACGCGGTTGCTCAGCGTCTGCGCGTACAGCGCCTTGGCGTCGGCCACGCCATGGCTGCTGCCGCCGGCAACGCCGCCCTGGCCGCCGCGCTGGCTCTGCTTGGCGTTGCCGGGGCCGGGCGGCAGGTCCAGCTCCGCCAGCAGATCGTTGTCCGCGCTCGGCGCCGGCTTGGCTGCGGGTTTGGTGGCCGGCTTGGCGGCGGGCACGCTGGCCTTGGCTGGCGCAGTCTCCGCTTTGACGGTCTTGGCCGGCACCTTCTCCGGCACTTTTTCCGCCGGTTTCGGCTTGGTCTGCGGTTTTTCCGTGGCCACCGGGGGCGGCGGTGGTTTGTGCTGCGGCAGCGGGCGGCTGGCCTTCAGCTTGATGTCGGCATCGGCCAGCAAAGGGGTGGCGGCCTGTGCCACCGGCGCGGCCGGCGGGGCGACACGCACTGGCGCCGCCTGTGTCGGAGCAGCCGGCGCGCCGCCGGCCCACAGCTCCACGGCCAGCGGTGGCGGCGTGTACACCGGCGTCGGCGCGTACAGCCACCACAGCGGCAGCAACAGCGCCAGATGCAGCAGCAGCGACATGCCCCACGCGCCGTAACCGATGGCGCCAGTCTGCGGCGACATCAGTTGCCCTGCCGTACCGTCAGCGCGACGCGGGTGATGCCGGCCTGGTGCAGGCGGTCGGCCACCTTCACCACCTCGCTGTACTTGAGATCGCGGTGCGCGGTGACCACCACCGGGCGATTGTCGCGCAGCCGCGCCTTGACCTCGGCCACCAGCGCGTCAAGGTTGGCCGCAGGCTCGCGCTTGCCGCCCTCGCCCAGCAGGTAGCGGCCGTCGGCCTCGATGCTGATTTCCAGCGGCGTGCTGTCCACCTGCGCGGCGCGGGTGACGCTGGGCACCTCGATCACGCCGGGGGTGAACATCGGCGCCGTCACCATGAAGATCACCAGCAGCACCAGCATCACGTCGATATAGGGGACGACGTTCATCTGGTTCATCATTCGGCGCGGGCGTCGCTGCAGCATCGGGCATTCCTGTGGCTAGAAGGGGCGGCCGGCACGGCGGGCCGCCGGGAGAAACGGGTAATGACAGACCGCCGCGGCACGGCAACAGTTCCGCGGCGCCGGCATCAGCGGCGGGTGAGCAGGGTCATGCCGTCGCCGATCGGCAGCACCGACATCACCACCCGCGGATCGTGTTTCAGGCTGGCATTGAAGGCCTGCATCGCCCGTACGGCCGGCGGGTCACCCGGCTTGGGACTGACCACACGACCGTTCAGGAAAATATTGTCGACCGCGATCACGCCGCCGGGGCGCACCAGCTGCAGGCAGGCTTCATAGTACTGCGGGTAGCTGGTCTTGTCGGCATCGATGAAGGCGAGGTCGAAGCTGCCGGCCTGGCCGTCGTCCAGCAGCATCTGCAAGGTCTGCACCGCCGGCTGCACGTAGAGCGCGATACTGTCCTCGACCCCGGCCTGGCGCCAGTAGTCGCGGGCGATGGTGGTGAATTCGACGCTCATGTCGCAGGCCACGGTACGGCCCTGCTCGCCCATGGCCAGCGCCACGGTCAGCGCGCTGTAGCCGGTGAACACGCCGATCTCCAGATAGCGGCGCACGCCGAGCAGCTTGACCAGCCAGGCGAGGAACTGCCCCTGCTCCGGGGAAATCTGCATCTTGGCCATACGGTGGGTGGCGGTGAACTCGCGCAGCGCGGTCTGCACCGGGTGCTCGGTGACGCCGATCTGCAGCAGGTAGGCGGCAAGCTGGTCGTCAACGGCGATGGTCGTGCGGGTCATGCTTTACTCCAGAAAAGCACAACGCCCTTGCGGGCGTTGGTCGGCGATACGGCGGGCGTCATGCTCAGTCCGGCTGGTACACGTACGGTTTTTGCGGCACCTTGGACGCGTTCCAGCGACGCAGGTCCTCCAGATCCAGCTTGCGATCCCACCAGGTCAGGCGCAGCTCGCGGCGTTCGCTCTCTACCTGCGGGTTTTTCGCCAGGAAATCGTTCATGAATTGGGTGAATTCGGACTGGTACATGGTATGACCCCGGAAAATGATGCCCTGATTGTACTGCAAAACCGCGCCGCTTTCAGCTGTCGGCAAGGGAAAGGCCACGCGCCAGCCGCCAGCGGAACAGCGCACCGACCAGCAGCAGGCCCAGCAGCAGCAGCCACACCAGCAGCAGCGGCAGCCACAGCGAAATGCGGAAATCGCTGCCGCGCAGCGGCCGCTGCAGGCTGAGCCAGTAGCGCTGCTCGCCGACGATCACCACCTCGCGCACCTGCAGCATCGCCGGCCACGCCACCGCCGGGTGCGCATCGCCCATCAGCTGCAGCGCACGGCCGATATCCGGCTCCGCCAGCGCCGGCAGCCAGCGCTGCGGCCGCAGCCACAGCGCGATGAAACGCCGGTCGCCGGCGCGCGCCAGCGGGTAGATGCTCAGCAGCTGCGCCTGCTCGCCCTCGCCCTGCAGCATCTGCACCTGCGGCTGGCCCTGGCGCAGGCGGCCAAGGTTGGCCGCCACCGCCGGCTGCCGCGCCAGATCCTGCCACGGCACCACGCCGGCACCGAGACGCAGCGGCACCACCTGCGTCACCAGCAGGCCGTCCTCGCTGTCGCGCAGCAGCGCCACCCGCTCCAGCGCCGGAAAGCGCTGCAGCACCATGCCCGCCTGCCACGCCGGGATCTGCTCGCCGGGGGTGGTGGCGAACTGCTGCGCCAGCTCCAGCAGATGCTGGTGCAGCTGCAAGAGGTCGCGCGTCAGCAGCGCCGACTGCTGCTGCGCCTGGCGCTGCAGTGCCTGCTCGGCATCGGCGCGGCTGGCTTCCAGCGCCAGAAAGCCGCTGCTGAGCACCAGCGCCAGCCAGCCCAGCAGCAGCAGCGCCAGCTGCAGGCTGCGGCCAACCCTGGCCAGCGGCGCGCTCAGAGCAGGAACTCCCGCTTATCGTGCTGCTCGATCAGCAGCCGCCACGCCTGCATCAGCTTCTGCAGCTTGTTGTTGGTCGGCGCCACCTGCCGCACCTTCTGCAGGTAGTCGTAAGCCTGGCGCACATGGCTTTCATGCCAGCCCTTGAGGTGTACCTGGGCGATGACGGCGTTGACCAGGTTCAGCATCAGCTGGATGCTGTCCGGCATCTCCTGCAGCGCCTGCTGGAACATGGCGATCGCCTTGTCGTGCTCGCCGGCCTGCGCCTCGCGCACCGCCTTGTTGTTGAGGTCGACCATGCCCTGCACGTTGTGCATGATCAGGTCGGCGCCGGCGTCGGCCATGCCCAGCTGGTCGAACATGGTCGACAGCCGCTGCAGCAGCAGCTCGTTGTCGTGGTTGTTGCGGATCAGCTGGCTGGCGACGCCGTCGCCGAGCACCTTCTGCCCCTGCGCGTAACAGGTGCGCGCGAACTCCATTTTTTCCTCGGCCGACAGCTGGTCCAGCTGCGGCAGGCGCTCGGCGGCGGACTGCAGCAGCTTTTCCGCCTGCTGCTTGTTGCCGCTGTGCTGCTGGATCTGGCTGTCGAGCACGTCGGCCATCCACTCGCCTTCCGGCTTGTACTTGTAATCGCGCCGCAGCGAGGCCAGCGTCTTCATCGCCTCGCCCTTCTCGCCGCAGGCCAGCTGCGTGCGCGCCAGCGTCGCGTACAGTACCGGGTTGCGGTGCCAGCTGGCCTTGGACAGCTCCAGCGTGGTGCCGTAGGCGTCCTTCGCCTGCGCCAGGTCGCCGTTTTCCAGCGCCACCTCGGCCAGCGCCTTGTGGCGGCGCACCGTCGCCGGCGACAGCTCGGTGGCGCGCTTGAGCACCTGCTGCGCCTGCGCCAGCTCGTGGTTGCCCTGGTACAGCCGCGCCAGCCAGTCGTAGGCCTCCATCACGTGCTCGTTTTCCATCACGATGTGGTGAAACATTGCCAGCGCCGGCTCCACCTGTTTCAGCGAGGCCAGCGACTTGGCCATGCCCAGCTGCGCCCACGGCAGTTCGCGGATCTTCAGCACCTGCTCGTACAGCGCACGCGCGGTGTCGTAGTCGCCGATCTTCAGGCTCAGGCTGCCCTTCAGCTTCATGAAGTCGAGGGTGAACTCGCTGCGCTCGCCGATCTTCTTGTTGCAGGCGTCGATGGCGGCCAGGTACTCGTGGTTCATCAGCGCCTCGTCGACGAAACGGAAGGCGTCGCGGCGGCGCATCGCGCGCTCCAGCCGCTCGGCCAGCACCTCGCCGGTAAACGGTTTCAGCAGGTAGTCGTCCGGCACCAGCTCGGCGGCGGAGATCACCTTGGCGGCGCGGCGCTCGCCGCTGACGATCATGAACACGCAGGACTGCTTCAGCAGGTTGCGTTCCTTCGCCTCCTCCAGCAGGTACAGGCCGTCGTTGCCGGTGCCGAGGTCGAAATCGCACAGCACCACGTCGAAGTCGTAGCGCATCAGTTTCACCAGCGCGTCGCTGGCCTTGCCGGCGTACTCCACCTTCTCGGCGCCGAACGACGCCAGCGTCATCGCCAGCGCGCGCTGCATCTCCGGCACGCTGTCGACGATCAGGAACTGCTTCTTGGCGTAAGGATTGCTGTATTCCTTGTGATGCCGGCTTTTCTGCACGCTGGTGATGGCGTTGAAGGTCGAGGAGTGGATCGGCTGCTCGCTCATGCTCTGAATTCCCCTTTGCCGCCGTGGCGGACAGCGCTTACTGCGCGCTGAGTTTGTCTTTGGCGTAACGCAAATCCAGCCACTTGATGCCGTGCTCGGCAAAATTGATCTGCAGGCGCACATCGTCGCCGGCGCCCTCGGCATTGATCACCACGCCGTCGCCGAACTTGGTGTGGTGCAGGCCCTGCCCCATCTTCCAGCCGCCAAGGTTGGCCGCCAGCGGCGCCGCCGCGATGCGGCCCTGCGCGTAGCCGTCGCGCACCGGTGCCGCCGTCTTTTTCACGGTAGCAGACAAAGTCTGCAACAGCTCGGCCGGCAGCTCGTCGACAAAGCGCGAGCGGATCGGGTAGCGGCTCTGGCCGTGTAGCATGCGGCTTTGCGCGCAGGACAGGTACAGCCGCTTGCGCGCGCGCGTCATCGCCACGTACATCAGCCGCCGCTCCTCCTCCAGCCCCTTGCCGTCGTTCATGCTGTTCTCGTGCGGGAACAAGCCCTCCTCCAGCCCGCCGACAAACACCGCGTCGAACTCCAGCCCCTTGGCCGCGTGCACCGTCATCAGCTGCAGCGCGTCGGCGCCGGCGTCGGCCTGGTGGTCGCCGGCCTCCAGGCTGGCCTGGGTCAGGAATTCGATCACCGCCATGGCCGGCTCCTGCGGCAGGAAGCCCAGCGCCGCGTTGACCAGTTCGTCGAGGTTGGCGAGGCGCTCCTCGCCGTCCTTGCGATCGGCCTCATACATCGCGCGCAGGCCGGAGGCGTCGATGATCAGGCTGATGGTTTCCGCCAGGCTCAGCGCCTCGCAGCGCTGGCGCAGGCTGTCGATCAGGCGCACGAACTCGGCCAGCTTGCCGGCGGTGCGGCCGCCGCCGGCGCCGCACAGTGCCTGCCACAGGCTGACACCCTGCTCGCGGCTGGCGGTCTGCAGGTTTTCCACGCTGCGCGCGCCGATGCCGCGCGCCGGCACGTTGATCACGCGCAGCAGCGCGTTGTCGTCCTCCGGATTGGCGACCAGCCGCAGATAGGCCAGCGCGTGCTTGATCTCCTGCCGCTCGAAGAAGCGCAGCCCGCCGTAGATGCGGTAGGCAACGCCGCTCTGTACCAGCACGTGTTCGAGGATGCGCGACTGCGCGTTGGAGCGGTACAGCACCGCCATGTCGGCCAGGTTCCAGCCGTCGCGCGCCAACGCCTTGACCTCGTCGACGATGAACTGTGCCTCCTCGCCGTCGGAGTAGGCCTCGAACAGGCGGATCTTGTCGCCGGGGCCGGCGTCGGTCCACAGGCTCTTGCCGAGACGGCCGTCGTTGCGCTCGATCAGCGCGTTGGCCGCGTCCAGAATGGTGCCGGCCGAGCGGTAGTTCTGCTCCAGCCGGATCGGGCCGCTGACGCCGTAATCGGACAGCAGCGCGCGCATGTTGCCGACCTCGGCGCCGCGGAAGGCGTAGATCGACTGGTCGTCGTCGCCGACCGCGAACAGCGCGTTGTCCGGCCCGGCCAGCAGCTTCAGCCACGCGTACTGCAGGCGGTTGGTGTCCTGGAACTCGTCGACCAGCACGAAGCGGAAGCGGTTGCGGTAGTGCTCGGACAGCGCGGCGTTGCGGCTGAGCACCTCGTAGCTGCGCAGCAGCAGCTCGGCGAAATCGACCACGCCCTCGCGCTGGCACTGCGCGTCGTAGGCGGCGTACAGCTCGATCAGCTTGCGGGTGTACGGGTCGTGCGCCGACAGCTCGCCGGCGCGCACGCCGGACTCCTTCTGGCCGTTGATGAACTGCTGCACCTGCTTGGGCGGGAATTTCTCGTCGGAGATGTCGAGGCTCTTCAGCAGGCGCTTGATCGCCGACGACTGGTCGCCGGAATCGAGAATCTGGAAGGTCTGCGGCAGGCCGGCGTCGCGGTAGTGCACGCGCAGGAAGCGGTTGCACAGGCCGTGGAAGGTGCCGATCCACATCGTCTTCACGTTGACCGGGATCATCGCCGCCAGCCGCGTCTGCATCTCGCGCGCCGCCTTGTTGGTAAAGGTCACCGCCAGCACGCCGGCCGGGCTGGTCTGCCCGGTCTGCAGCAGCCAGGCGATGCGCGTGGTCAGCACCCGCGTCTTGCCGCTGCCGGCGCCGGCCAGCACCAGCGCGCTCTTGGCGGGCCAGGTGACGGCGGAGAGTTGTTCGGGATTGAGACCGGCGAGCAGATCGTTATTCATGGGGCAGGCTTTGAGGTGACGCGCAAAACGCCGATTCTACACCACCACCCGCCCGCACAAGGTTGGCCGCAACGCATTGCAGCCAACCTTGTCACCGCCGGCACGCTCAATGGGCGTGAAAAAAGCCGTGCCGTGCCTCGCTTGCGCGATCCGGTGCGCCCTGCCGCCGCGCGCGGATGCCGTCCCACGCCTTTTCGTGGAAGTAGTAGGCGACGGTATTCACCAGCGGCTCGACCAGTGCCAGCAGGCTGGCGATGCCGAAGCTGCCGGTCAGCAGATAGGCCACCGTGAACGCCACGCTGAAGTGGCAAATGGCGAAAGTGATGGTCTTGAGCATGATGGCCTCCCGGCGAACTGGCGATGCGGTACAGGGGGATGATAGCCAGTCGCATTCAATAGTTAAAATTGAATGTTTTTAGCAAATCGATAGCCAAGATTCGGATCGGGATGCGGTGCCCGCAGCCAGGCAGGCAAGGCGGCGACCGCGGGGCAGATGATTGCCGCAGTAAACCCCGCCGCCCGCGGTCGGCCGTGCGCGGGCAACAGGATGCGGCTCAGCCCGCGCGCGACAGGCAAAAAACGTGGCCGCCAGGCAGCAAGGCCGGCGGCCACATTGTTGACTACGCGCGCCACCCAAGCAGCGGGAGTGCCGGCGCTCGGCCGGCGGCCAGGGTTGGCCACACGCCGCTGTCGTTCAGGTCTTGACGCCCAGTTCGCGCAGGCGCTCGTCGAGGTAGGCACCGGCACTGTAGCGCGCCGACAGCACCACCTCGTCGCGCGGGTGCAGGAACAGCGGCAGCGACACCCGGCTCTTGCTGGCGCCGTCGCCGGTCGGGTTCACCACCCGGTGCTGGGTGGACGGGTAGTAGCCCTGCGACGCTTCCTGCAGCATGTCGCCGATGTTGATGATCAGCATGCCGAAGTCGCACGGCACGTCGATCCAGTTGCCGTCCATGTCCTGCACCTGCAGCCCCGGCTCGTTGGCGGCGGGCAGGATGGTCAGCAGGTTGATGTCGCCGTGCGCGGCGGCGCGCAGCGAGCCAGCCGGCTCGTCGCCGGTCAGCGGCGGATAGCGCAGCACGCGCAGCAGCGTCTTGTTGCTGCCCTTTATCATGCCGGACAGCGGCTCGCTGTAGCCGGCGGCGATGTCTGCCGGGGTGTACTGCTCCACCCAGCCCAGCAGCTCGGCCGCCAGCGCGTTGGCGGTGTCGTAGTACTGCATCGCGTCGGCCTTGAGCTGCGCCGGGATGCGCCCCCACGGGTAGACGTGGAAGTATTCCTTGATGTCCTTCTGCGTCGCGCCCTTGGCGGTTTCCGAGATCGCGGTGGAGAAGTAGCCGTCCTGCTTCTCGACCGAGAACGCGTAGTCGTGCTTTTGCTCGCTGTCGAAGAAGGCCAGCCAGTCGCGGTAGATGTTCTCGACCAGGTCTTGCGGGATGGGGTGGTTGACCAGTACGCCGAAGCCGGTTTCGTGCAGGCTGCGGGTGAATTGGGCTGCCGCATCGGCGGCGCGGTAGTCTACAACGCGTACATTCATGGGAAGGGTTCCCTTGCAGAAAGTGACCGTCAGGCAATATCGGGACGGGACACGGCGGCCGATTCTACACAGCCGCGCCCGCGCACGAAAGCACCCGATTTAATTTACCAATGTCATTTACGTTGCCCGTCACGCCGCATTTTGCAGCATTCATGCCATAACCATAGCACGCCGCCGGTGCGCCGCTGATGCCCGCTCACCCGCCGCGGCCCGGGCAAGTCTCTGGCGGGTAGTCTCCGCGTTGCGGCCAATCTTTGTAGCGCTGACGGTGGCGACGTTCATGACACGCCGCAGCAGGGCAAAAAAAAAACGGCAAGCCGCCTGGCTTGCCGTCGGGAGTGACTGCGCGACGCGGCTTACACGCGCTGGTCCATATCCAGTGCCGGGGTGCCCGGCCCCAGCTGCGCCACCACCTTGGCCGGTACGCCGGCCACCGTGGTGTGCGGCGGCACGTCGTCCAGCACCACGCTGCCGGCGCCGACCTTGGCGCACTCGCCAACGCGCAGGTTGCCGAGGATCGCAGCACCGGCGCCGATCATCACGCCGTCGCCGATTTTCGGGTGACGGTCGCCGCGATCCTTGCCGGAGCCACCCAGCGTCACGCCGTGCAGGATGGACACGTTGTTGCCGATCACCGCGGTTTCACCGACCACCACGCCGGTACCGTGATCCAGCATCACGCCCTCGCCGATGCGCGCCGCCGGGTGAATATCGGCGCTCATTACTTCGGAGATGCGGTTTTGCAGGAAATACGCCAGTGTCTTTCTGTCCTGCTGCCACAGCCAGTGGGTGATGCGCTGGCTTTGCAGCGCATGGAAGCCCTTGAAGTACAGCAGCGGCGTGGAGTAGCGGTCGCAGGCCGGATCGCGGTCGTAGCAGGCGCTGATGTCGGCGCGCATCGCGCGGCTGATCTGCGGATCGGCGGCCAGCGCCTCGCGGAACAGCTCCAGCAGCGCTCGGGCGTCCATTACCGGGCTGGCCAGCTTGCTGGACAGGTGGAAGGCCAGCACGTCTTCCAGCGTGCTGTGCCGCAATACCGTCATGTGCAGGAAACTGGCCAGCAGCGGCTCGTCACGCACCGCCTGTTCGGTTTCCTGCAGGATGGCGAGCCACAAGGGATCGCGGTTTGCTTCGCTCATTTCTACTGCCTTTCTGTTGCTGCCACCCTGCCAACGTGGCGGCAGCCCTGCGCTTTACAACAGCCCCACTTACAGTAACACCACGTCAAACTGTTCCTGGCTGTAGGTGGCCTCCACCGACAGCGAGATCGGCTTGCCGATGAAGTCGATCAGCATCGCCAGACTCTGCGATTCCTCGTCCAGCAGCATGTCGATCACGCTCTGCGACGCCAGGATGCGGAAGCCCTTGGCCTCGAAGCGGCGCGTCTCGCGCACGATCTCGCGCTGGATCTCGTAACACACCGTCTGCGCGGTCTTGATCTCGCCGCGGCCCTGACACACCGGACACGACTCGCACAGCACGTGCGCCAGGCTCTCGCGGGTGCGCTTGCGAGTCACCTCCACCAGGCCCAGGCTGGTGAAGCCGTTTAGCGTCACGCGGGTGCGGTCGCGCGCCAGCGCCTTGGCCAGCTCCGCCAGCACCGCCTCGCGGTGTTCGGCGTTATCCATGTCGATGAAGTCGACGATGATGATGCCGCCGAGGTTGCGCAGCCGCAGCTGGCGCGCCAGTGCCAGCGTCGCCTCCAGGTTGGTCTTGTAGATGGTCTCGTCGAAGTTGCGGTTGCCGACAAAGCCGCCGGTGTTGACGTCGATGGTGGTCATCGCCTCGGTCTGGTCGATGATCAGGTAGCCGCCGAACTTCAGGTTGACGCGGCGCGACAGCGCCTTCTCGATCTCGGTCTCGATGCCGTGCAGCTCGAACAGCGGCCGCTCGCCGCTGTAGCGCTCGATCTTGTCCACCGCCGACTGCACGTAGGCCTCGGCAAATTCGACCATCCTGCCGTAGTTCTCGGTGGAGTCGACGATCACCTTTTCGGTGTGGTCGCTGACCATGTCGCGCAGCACTCGCACCGCCAGCGGCAGATCGTCGTACAGCAGGCTCTTGGCCGGCAGGTGCTGCGACTTGTAGCGGATGTCCGACCACAGCTTGGACAGATACTCGACGTCGGCACGCAGCTCTTCGTCGGTGGCGGTCTCGGCACTAGTGCGGATGATGTAGCCGCGCGGGCTGCCGTCCGGCAGCAGCTTTTCCAGCCGCGCCTTCAGCGACAGGCGGTCGGCCTCGACCTCGATCTTCTGCGAGATGCCGATGTGTTCTTCCTGCGGCAGGTGCACCAGGAAACGGCCGGCGAGGCTGATCTGCGTCGACAGCCGCGCGCCCTTGGTGCCGATCGGGTCCTTGATCACCTGCACCAGCACGGTCTGGCCCTCGAACAGCATCTTCTCGATGCGCTGCGGCTCGCTCGGGTGCTGGCGCTGTTCCAGCACGTCGGCGATGTGCAGGAAGGCGGCGCGCTCGAAGCCGATCTCGATGAAGGCGCTCTGCATGCCGGGCAGCACGCGCTTGACCTGGCCCAGATAGATGTTGCCGACGATGCCGCGACTGGCGGCGCGCTCGATGTGCAGCTCCTGCACCACGGCGTCTTCCAGCACCGCGACCCGGGTTTCCTGCGGCGTGATGTTGACCAGGATCTGCTCTTTCGGACGCGGCAGATCGCGTGGCAGGGGAATCGGTTGTTGCAGCATGGTGGCCTTTCGCGCTCAGGGCAGGGTGATGTCAAAGGCCGCCAGCAGTTGCGCGGTTTCAAAGACGGGCAGACCGACGACGCCGGTGAAACTGCCGGAAATGTGCTGCACGAATACCGAGGCCTTGCCCTGAATACCATAGGCACCGGCCTTGTCGAATGGTTCGCCGGTATCGAGATAGCGCTCGATCTCGGCGTCAGTCAGCGGCTTGAAGGTGACATCGGTGCAGCTGGTGGCGATCTCGGTGCGCTCGCCCTCGCGGATCGCCACGCTGGTCAGCACCTGGTGGGTGCGCCCGGAAAAGGCGCGCAGCATGCGGAAGGCGTCGTCGGCGTCGGTCGGTTTGCCGAAGATCTCGCCGTCCAGCACCACGGTGGTGTCGGCCGACAGCAGCGGCCGCGACGGCAGTCCCAGTGCCTGCGCCACGCTCCAGCCGGCGGCGGCCTTGTCGCGTGCCAGGCGCTGGGTGTAGCCGACGGCGTCCTCGCCCGGCTGCACCGTCTCGTCGACGTCGGCGTGCACGCGCTCCAGCTGGAAACCAAGTTGTTCGAGGATCTCGCGGCGGCGCGGGCTGCCGGAGGCCAGATAAAGACGGATCTTTCGGGAATTCATGAGCGGGCAATCTGCAAAGGGAAACGCAATGGCCACAAGATTACCAGAGCGGGCCAGTGCCGGATATGTTGGCCGCGTGCGCTGGCAGGTGGCCGGCGGCACACCGCATTGCGGCCAACCTTGCGCGTTACCAAACGGCCATCGCGCGCGGCTGTCATTTCATACAACATAAAAAATGTCGTTTCACTCGAAAAACATTGTGACAAATCAGAAAAGTGGCAATATCGCCTCTCTGATCTATAAGTCATGAAAAAATACAGCCCGCACGGCATCTTCCCCACTGCAATAACAAGGATGGCGACCCCATGAAACTGCTGCACGACATCAGCCTGCGCACCAAGCTGGCCTGCCTGTTCCTGCTCCTGAACATCGTCACGGTGCTGGCATTCAGCACCCACACCTACCTGCGCAGCAGCGAACAGGCGATGGCGCTGATCGATACCCGCCTCAACGCCAGCGCGCGCGCGGTGCCGGCCCTGCTCGGCGACCAGTTCCTCGCCAGCATGTTCAGCCCCGGCAGCATCAGCCAGGCGCAGATGGTCAGCAACGCCCGCAAGCTGGACGCCTATGCCAAACAGTTCAACGTGGTGTATCTGTACCTGCTGTGGCAAAAGGACGGCAAGATCGTCTATCTCGCCGACGGCGCCGGCGAGAAAGAGCTGAAGGAGAACTCCTTCGGCCACCATCTGGAAGAGTACGAGCCCAGCGAGGGCCTGAAGCGCAGCTTCCAGCAGCACAGCATCGAATTCGACGAATACACCGACAAGTACGGTACCTTCCGCTCGGTGTTCATCCCGCAAACCATCGGTGGGCAGCAGGTGGTGATCGCCGCCGACATCCTGCTTTCCGACGCGCTGGCCTCGCGCCAGCGGGTGCTGGAGGAAACCCTGTTCATCGGCGGCCTGAGCCTCTTGCTCGGCACCCTGATCGCGTGGTGGCTGTCCGGCCTGGTATCGCGCGCCATCCTGCGCATCTCCAGCCACATCGCGCTGCACGCAGAGGAATGCCAGCTGAACGCGCCGCTGCACCCGCAGGGTCGCGATGAGATCGCGCAGATCGCGCACAGCTTCAACCTGCTGTGCCAGCGTTTCCGCGACACCCTGCTCGATGTCGCCAACCACGCCCGCGACACCTTCCACAGCGCCGAAAACGTGCGCCAGAATGCGCACGACACGCAAAGCTCCAGCAGCAGCAGCCGCGAACAGCTGAGCCAGCTGGCGCAGCGCAGCGAGCGCATCCACGGTCTGGCGGAAAACAGCCGCCACACCATCGACGAGGTACAGCAACACCTAGAGGCGGTACAGCAGCAGCTGCAGCAGTCGCGCAGCCAGGTCGGGGTGATGGCAGAGGACATGCAGAGCCACGTCGCCGCCAACCGCGAGCTGGCACAGCGCTTTGACGCGCTGTCCAGCGACGTGCAGCACATCACCCAGATCCTGCAACGTATCGCCGGCATCTCGGAGCAGACCAACCTGCTGGCGCTGAACGCGGCGATCGAGGCGGCGCGGGCCGGCGAGGCCGGACGCGGCTTTGCCGTGGTTGCCGACGAGGTGCGCAAGCTGGCCGGCCAGACGCAGAACACGCTGTCGGAGACCGACAGCTTTGTCGCCAAGCTGCTGAACACCATCCACGATACCGCCGGCATCATCACCCACCAGGCCGACGAGGCCGCCACCCTGTCCGGCACCTCCACCGCGATGGAGCAGGCGCTGGAACAGACGCGGCAGGTGCTGGCGTCGCTGGAAAGCCGCTTCGGCCAGATCGTCAGCGAGCAGCAATCGATCCGCAACGACCTGCAGCAGATGCACCACGGCATGCAGCAGCTGGACCAGCAAAGCACGCAGCAGGGGCAGACCAGCCAGCAGCTGTCGGACGAGGCCGGCAGCCTGGAACAGACCGCGCGCCTGCTCAACCTGTCGCTGGCGCGCTTCAAGATGTAACGATCAGTTACCTGTCATTTTGCTTTTGATCTAATCTGGAGACTCCGCCCCGCCAATGACAGAACGGTACCGCATGCTGCGCTTGCTCCTGATCTGCTGTCTGTTCGCGACCGCCGCCGGTGCCGACATCGTGCGGCTGGCCGTCGGCCTCGCCAAACCGCCGTATGTCGAGGCGGGCGGCAACAGCGGGCTGGAGGTAGCGCTGGCGCTGGCCACGCTGCGGCTGGCCGGCCACCAGCCGCTGGTGGTGCAGCTGCCGCAGGCGCGCGGGCTGGCGATGCTGGACAGCGGCCGGGTCGATGCCATGCTGTCGCTGGTGCCGGGGTCGCTGGAAGGGGTGTTCTATTCGCAGCCGCTGCTGCACTACCGCAACCGCGCCATCGTGCTGCAGGGCAGTGGCATCGTGCTGACGCAGCTGTCGCAGCTGGCGCAGTACCGGGTGGTGGCGTTCCAGAATGCGCGCCGACTGCTCGGCGACGACTTCCGCCGCACGGTGGAGCGCGCGCCCAGCTACGCCGAGCAGGGCGACCAGGACATCCAGAACAAGATGCTGTTCAATCACCGCGTCGACGTGGTAATCGGCGACGAGCTGATCTTCCACGCCAATCCGACGCAGCGCGATCTCAACAACCGCAGCCAGGCGGTGCTCAGCTACGCGCTGTTCCCCAGCTCGCCGCGCCATGTCGGCTTTCGCCGCGAGCGCCTGCGCCAGGACTTCGACAACGCGCTGCTGCAGCTGAAAGGCAGCGGAGAGTACGAGCGCATCCAGCAGTTCTACCGCGACAAGTACCAGCTACCGCGCAATTAGAACCTGTTCAAGGTCTCGCGAGCTAGAGCGAGACAAGGCAAAAACGCCTGAGGAAGCGGAGTTGACATGGGGTCAATGAGCATTCCGAAGGCGTTTTTAACGCCGTATCGCCGAAGCGCAGCAGACATTGAACAGGTTCTTAGCGTTTGGCCGTGCGCGCCAGCTGGTTCAGCACCTGCGACGCGGCAAACAGGCCGAAACTGGCGGTCACCACCACGCTGGCGCCAAAGCCGGCGCAGGACAACCCCTGCGGCCCGCGCGCCTCGCCCACCTCACAGGCCGCCGCCTGCGGATACACCAGCGGTTCGGTGGAGTACACGCACGGCACCCCCAGCTTCTTGCCCGGCTCGCGGCTAAAGCCGTGATGACGGCGCAGGTTGTAGCGCAGCTTGGACAGCAGCGGGTCTTCCGTCACCTGCGACAGATCGGCCAGCGCGATGCGCGACGGGTCCATCTGGCCGCCGGCGCCACCGGAAACCACGAACTTCTGCCGCCGCCGCACGCACCACGCCGCGATCGCGGTCTTGATCTTCAGGCTGTCGATGCAGTCGATGATGTAGTCGTAGCCCTGCCCCAGCAGCGTCTCCAGATTGTCCTCGGTGACGAAATCTTCCACCTCGGTCACCACGCAGGCCGGGTTGATGGCACGCACACGCTCGGCCAGCGCGGTGACCTTGGCCATGCCGTACAGCGGGTCCAGCGCCGGCAGCTGCCGGTTGGTGTTGGACTCGGCGATATTGTCGAGGTCGATCAGCGTCAGGCGGCCGATGCCGCTGCGCGCCAGTGCCTCCACCGCCCACGAGCCGACGCCGCCGACGCCGATCACGCAGACGTTGGCCGCAGCAAAACGCTGCAACGCCGCGTCACCATACAAACGGGCAATACCGCCAAAGCGGCGTTCCAGATCGGCACTCATCTTCGCTCGACATTCATCAGGAAAAAACGGCCAAGCATACCGAAAACGCCCCCCTGCTGCCAAGGCGGCCGCGACCGCTGCAATCAGCCCTTGCCAAGGCAAATCGTTGATCTACCATGAAAATTCTGCCCCCGCATCCTGCGGGCGGCAGCGACAACCGGGAGATTGCGCATGAAGTTGCCGCGTTTTGACATCGATCTGGACAAGCACTACAAGGCCACGGTGGTGATTGCCTGCCCGCAGTGCAGCCACCAGACCCGCCAGCACCTGGCCAGTATGGCCCCCGACCAGCCGCTGCGCTGCAGCTGCGGCGCCGACATCAGCATGCCCGGCAGCGCGCTGGCGGCCGCCCGGCAACAGGCCGACGCCATCAAGGCCGCCTACCACGTTCGCTGACCCCGCGCGGAACACACTGATCCGAAATAGGCCTCTACAGGCTCGATGACGGCTGGCACAATCGTGTCATTGCCGATCAACCCCGACACGGCAGCCCCACGGCTGCCGTGTGTCATTGGAGCCCGCCATGTCCGTGCTTGACGTCCGCAGCGACACCGTAACCCAGCCCACCCTCGCCATGCGCCAGGCCATGTTCGACGCCGTGGTCGGCGACGATGTCTACGGCGACGACCCCACCGTGCGCGAGCTGGAAACGTTGGCCGCAGGCATCCTCGGCAAGGAAGCCGCGCTGTTCGTGCCGTCCGGCAACTTCGGCAACCAGCTGGCGCTGTACACCCACTGCCAGCGCGGCGACGAAGTGATCCTCGGCGACGACTGCCACATCGTGTGGCACGAAACCGGCGGCGCCGCGGTGATCGCCGGCGTGCAGCTGCGCACCATCGCCAGCGCCGACGGCGTGCTGCGCGCCGACGAGGTGAAAAAGCGCATCCGTGTCGGCGAAGACATCCACTGGCCGCGCACCGGGCTGATCTGCGTCGAGAACGCACACAGCAACGGCCGCGTCATCCCGCTGGCCGCGATGCAGGCGGTGTGGGACGTCGCGCAGCAGCACGGCGTGCCGGTGCATCTGGACGGCGCCCGCGTGTTCAACGCCGCGGTGCACCTGGGCTGCGAGGTGCGCGACATCACCCGCTACAGCGACACGGTGATGTGCTGCCTGTCCAAAGGCCTGGCCGCGCCGGTCGGCTCCATCCTCGCCGGCCCGGCCGCCTTCATCGCCCGCGCCCGCAAGCATCGCAAGCTGCTGGGCGGCGGTCTGCGCCAGGCTGGCGTGCTGGCCGCACCCGGTATCCTCGCACTGACCGAGATGGTGACCCGCCTGCCGGAAGACCACGCCAACGCCCGCTACCTGGCGGAACAGCTGGCCGCCCTGCCCGGCATCAGCGTCAATCTGGACGACGTGCACATCAACATGGTGTGGTTCCGCCTGCCAGACACGCTGGACAGCGGTACGCTGATGGCTGCGCTGGCGGATGCCGGCATCAAGGCCAACGGCCCCGAGCACGGCCTGATGCGGCTGGTGACGCACTGGCAGATCGGCCGCGCCGACATCGACCGCATCGTCGCCGTGTTCGCCAGCGTGCTGGCGGCATGACGCTCACCCTCGCGCTGGCGCTGTTCGCGGCGGCATTTGCCGCCGGCGCGCTCAACGCCGTCGCCGGTGGCGGCACGCTGCTCACCTTCCCGGCACTGGTCGCCGCCGGCCTGCCGCCCATCGTCGCCAATGCCACCAGCTCGGTATCGCAATGGCCGGGCTACGTCGCCAGCAGCCTCGCCTTCCGCCGCGAGCTGCGCGGCCAGCGCCAGCTTGCCGGCATGAGCGTCGCCAGCCTCGCCGGCGGCCTGCTCGGCGCTTATCTGGTGACGGTGGTATCGCCACGGCTGTTCGACGTGCTGATCCCGTGGCTGATCCTGCTCGCCACCGCCATGTTCGCCTTCAGTGCCACCCTCACCCGCTGGATGGGCGCCCATGCGGCCAACGTTGGCCGCAGCACCGCCGCCCTGCTGGCCGGGCAGTTCGTGGTCAGCATCTACGGCGGCTTCTTCGGTGGCGGCATGGGCATCATGATGCTGGCGCTATACAGCCTGTTCGCGCTGGACACGCTGACACGGATGAACGCGCTGAAAACCTGGCTGTCGGTGGTGATCTCCGGCGTGGCGGTAGTGACCTTCATCGTCGCCGGCATCGTCGACTGGCCGGCCGCCAGCGTGATGCTGGCCGGCACCATTGCCGGCGGCATCGCCGGCGCCCGCCTCGCCCGCCGCCTGCCGGCCATCTGGCTCAAGCGCGTGGTGGTGGCGCTGGGCAGCGTGCTGACGCTGGCGTTTTTCTGGAAGGTGTATGGGTGAGACTGTGGCCAAGGTTGGCCGCGGCAAGCGGGAATGACAGCCGGTTTGGAAGCTGTCGCTCGTATTATCATGTCGATCAGACGCTGGCTTGACTGCTTTCGATTAGAAAACAGTCATCGACGTATCGAGGAAAGTGCGGGCGATTCAAATGTATGATAATTCATTCCCGCAAACTGTAAGAAGCTGGATTCTCCGCTCGCTGAACTTAGATGTTGGCCTCCACTAAGGTACTCCATGGAATCATTTGCCAAATTAATTTCATCCTTAGCCTCACTGGCTTGGCCTTTGCTTTTTGCAATATTGATTTTTAGGTTTTCTGAACCGTTGAAAAAACTAATTGAATCCGCCAAAGGAAGAAAATTCACCATTAAAGTTGCTGGAAATGAACTGACGATGGAAGAAGTTTCGGAACAGCAGCGCATTATATTAAGTGATTTACAACAAAAGTTTATCGAGATTGAGAAAAAAATCGGCCAAGCGGCTAACTTGACAGAGTTCTCAATAAAATCTTCATCGCCTAGAGGGCAAAAAATACTGTGGGTTGATGATCAACCTAAAAATATCAGTCTCCTCATTGCAACACTTAAAGAGCGAGGAGCAAAGATTGATACCGCGCTGTCGACTGCGGAGGGCGTTGATAAATTTGAGTCAACACAGTACGACATTGTTATCTCCGATATGGGCCGTCCTGAGAGCGACAGAGCCGGAATTGATCTGGCTGTGAAAATTAGAAAATTGAACCCAACTGTGCCGTTCTTTATATATTGTGGCAGTTGGGCTGCTAGAAATCTGCAGAAAGAAGCCCTTGATGCAGGAGTGACCACAATCACTGCCTCAGGTACGACCTTATTAAGTGCCATTTCTCTTACAGATGGCGGTTAACTTTTCTGTCAACGCTAGCGTCTGCTTTTCCATGAGGGCAAAGACTACTTCGGGTCGGTAGCGGTCCTCTCCACAATCCAGCCTGCTGCCGAGGCTACCCTGCGCCACATCCCGCGTGACCCCAGCCCCCTTCTGCCGCACAATCCCGCCATCGCTGCCCTTGCGGCCAACCTTTGCCTGTCCCGACATGACCGATCACACTTCCGATGACTTCCAGTGGCTGGAAAGCCTCGACGACGCCGCCGCGCTGGCGTGGGTTGAGCGCCAGAACGACGCCACCCGCGCCCTGCTCGACAGCGACCCGCTCTTTGCCTCGCTGAAAGACAGCATCCTCGCCAACCTGCGCGACACGCGGCAGATTCCGTTTTTTGCCGAGTACGACGGCTGGCTGTACAACTTCCACCAGGACGGCGAGCATCCGCGCGGCATCTACCGCCGCTGCACGCTGGATGCCTACCGCGCCAATTCGCAGGACTGGCAGACGGTGCTGGACATCGACGCGCTGGCGGCGGCCGAGGAGGTGGACTGGTATCTGGACGGCGTGGCGCACTACACCGAGCAGCCGCAGCGCGCGCTGCTGAGCCTGACGCCGGGCGGCTCCGACGCCACCATCAGCCGCGAGTACGACGTCGAGGCGCAGGCCTTCGTCGCCGGCGGCTTCAGCTTCCCCTACGGCAAGAACCACATCGCCTGGCGCGATCTGGACAGCGTGTTCGTGTGCCCGGCGTGGGACGAGGCGCAACTGACCCGCGCCGGTTATCCGCGCGAGGTGTGGCTGCTGCAGCGTGGCCAGAGCTGGGACGAGGCGCAGTGCCTGCTGCAGCTGGACGACGAGGCGATGATGGCGGCGGCGTGGCGCTTTCTCGATGCCGACGGCACACCGTTCGACATGATCGAGGCCTCCGACAGCTTCTACAGCAAGACCTACCACCACGTGGCGGCCAACCTTGCGCTCACCGCGCTGCCGCTGCCGCCGCGCGCCGAGATCGAGGCCTACAGCCACGGCGACCTGATCGTGAAGCTGGCCGAGGACTGGGCCGTTGCCGGGCAGAGCTACGCCGCCGGCAGCCTGCTGGCGGTGGCCTGCGACGCGGCCAACGGCAAGCTTGGCCGCATCCAGGCGCTGTTCGTGCCCGGCGCGCGGCAGTCGGTGGAGATGGTGGAGGCGACGCTGCACCTGCTGGCCATCATCGTCATCGACAACGTGAAAAGCCGCCTCGTCACCCTGCGCCGCCAGGGCGCCGACTGGCTGCCGCACGCCAACCCGCTGCCCACCGGCGGCGTGATCGAGTTCGCCGACCAGCCGTGGCAGAGCGACCTCTTGTACTACAGCTACAGCGATTTTCTGACCCCGGCCGCGCTGTACCGGCTGGACCTGCTGGCAGGTGGCGAGCCGGAAGTGCTGCGCGCGCAGCCGCTGGCCTTCGACGCGAGCGGTTATGTGGCCGAGCAGCTGCACGCGCGCGCCGGCGACGGCACCGAGATCCCCTACTTCATCGTCCATCGCGGCGACCTCGCCCGTGACGGCAGCGCGCCGACGCTGCTGTACGGCTACGGCGGCTTCGAAGTGCCGATGATGCCCTACTACATGGACAACTTCGGCCCGCAGTGGCTGGAAAAGGGCGGCGTGTTCGTGGTCGCCAACATCCGCGGCGGCGGCGAGTTCGGCCCCGCCTGGCACCAGGCGGCGCAGGGTATCCACCGCCAGGTCAGCTTCGACGACTTCATCGCGGTGGCGGAAGACCTGATCGCGCGCGGCATCACCAGCGCACGGCGCCTCGGCATCGAGGGCGGCAGCAACGGCGGCCTGCTGGTCGGCGCCTGCATGGTGCAGCGCCCGGAGCTGTTCAACGCGGTGGTGTGCGAGGTGCCGCTGCTGGACATGCTGCGCTACACCGAGCTGTTGGCCGGCGCCAGCTGGATCGACGAGTACGGCGACCCGCAGGACGAGGACGAGCGCGCGGCGCTGGCGGCGTACTCGCCCTACCACCACGTCCGCGCCGACGCGCACTACCCGCTGGCGCTGTTCACCACCAGCAGCAAGGACGACCGCGTGCACCCGGCGCACGCGCGCAAGATGGTGGCGCGCATGCAGTCCTTCGGCCACCAGGTGCTGTTCCTCGAAACCAGCGGCGGCGGCCACGGCGGCAACACCGGCCAGGAGCAGACCGCCGAGGAGCTGGCGCGGGTGCTGGTCTATCTCTACCGCCAGCTGATGGATTGAACACTGCACCACGATCTGCTGCGCCCTGATATCCAAGGTTAATCCGGCGTTGGAACGGGCCAGGGCATGCGTATTGATATCAACGTCAACTGCGCTTTTCTGGCCCATTCCGCCTTGTCTGACTTTGGCTCGCGAGATCGCGAACGCGTTTCTGAGCCTGCGGCCAACCTTGCGCTGAAGACAAGGTTGGCCGCAAGCATGTGACACCGTTACCATAGCCCGGCCCGCTTGCCGGGCTTTTCTTCACCTCTACACTCCGGAACGTTCATGAAGATCGTCGTCCTCGGTGCCGGCGTGGTCGGCGTCGCCAGTGCCTGGTACCTGTCCCGCGCCGGGCACGAGGTCACCGTCATCGACCGCCAGAGCGCCGCCGCGCAGGAAACCAGCTTCGCCAACGGCGGCCAGATCGCGGTGTCGCACGCCGAGCCGTGGGCCAACCCGACCACGCCGCGCAAGATCTGGCAATGGCTGGGGCAGGAGGACGCGCCGCTGCTGCTGCGCCTGCGCGCCGATCCGGCGCTGTGGCGCTGGAGCTGGCGCTTCCTGCTGGAATGCCGCGCACGGCGCACCCGCGCCAACATCCGCCCGATCACCACGCTGGCGCAGTACAGCCGCAGCTGCCTGCAGGCGCTGCGCACCGAGCTGGCGCCGCAGGGCGGTCTGCACTACGACCAGCTGCAGCGCGGCATCCTGCACCTGTACACCGACGAACAGGAATTCGAGCAGGCGCTGCACGCCGCCGCCATCATGCGCGACTACGGCTGCGACCGCCGCCCGCTGACGGCGGACGAGTGCGTGACGATCGAGCCGGCGCTGGCCAGTGCCCGCGGCCAGCTGGTGGGCGGCGATTTCTCCGCCGAGGACGAATCCGGCGACGCGCAGCGCTTCACCAGCCAGCTGGCAGAATTCTGCCGCCGCGCCGGCGTCCGCTTCCGCCTCGACACCGTCATCCGCCGACTGGAGCGCGACGGCGACCGCGTCGTTGCCGCGCACACCGACAGCGGCGAGCGCATCACCGCCGACGGCTTCGTGCTGGCGCTGGGCAGCTACAGCCCGCTGCTGCTGCGACCGCTAGGTATCACGCTGCCGCTGGTGCCGGCCAAAGGCTACTCCGCCACCCTGACGCTACCGGAGGACAGCGTCGCGCCGGTGACCAGCCTTACCGACGACCAGTACAAACTGGTGTTCTCGCGCCTGGGACAGCGGCTGCGCATCGCCGGCACCGCCGAATTCGCCGGCTTCGACCTCGCGCTCAACCCGGTGCGCTGCGACGCGCTGCTGCGACGCACACGACAGCTGTTCCCCGATCTGCGCGACAGCGCGCCGCCGGAATTCTGGTGCGGGCTGCGCCCGGTGACGCCGTCCAGCGTGCCCTTCATCGGCGCCAGCCGCTACCGCAACCTGTGGCTGAATACCGGCCACGGCACGCTGGGCTGGACCATGGCCTGCGGCTCCGGCCGGCTGCTGGCCGACCTGATCGCCGGCCGCACGCCGGACATCGCCTTCCCCGCCCCCGCGCTGTGAGCGCCTGTTCACGATCTGTGGCGGCGGATCTCAATGGGGCGATAGCGCGTAAGAACGGCGTCGGCATGCTGCTCCTATCCAGCTAAGCGCCGCTTCCTCAGCCGTTTTCGCCTTGTCTCGCCTGAGCGTGCGAGATCGTGAACACGCGCTAAGCGGCGGGTGCGCGCGGCGGCAAAGGTTGGCCGCAACGCGGTGGCTGCCTTACCATGCAGCCATCGCCCACCCGAGACCCGCCGCACCATGTCGCACCACCCCAACCAGTTCGACCTGTTCCGCACCCGGCGCTTCCTGCCGCTGTTCATCACCCAGTTTTTCGGCGCCTTCAACGACAACCTGCTGAAGAACGCGGTGATCGTGCTGATCAACTTCCACGGCATGAAGATGCTGGGGCTGGCGCCGGAGCTGATGATCCAGCTGGCGGCGGCGCTGTTCATCCTGCCCTTCTTCCTGTTCTCCGCCACCGCCGGCCAGCTGTGCGAGAAGTACGACAAGGCCGCCATCGCGCGACTGGTGAAACAGGCGGAAATCGCCATCATGCTGCTGGCGGCGCTGGGCTTCTGGCGCCACGACGGCGTGATCCTGATGTCCACCATCTTCCTGATGGGGGTGCACTCCACGCTGTTCGGGCCGCTGAAATTCAGCGTACTGCCGCAATACCTGCGCCCCGGCGAGCTGGTCGGCGGCAACGGTCTGATCGAGATGGGCACCTTCGTCTCCATCATCCTCGGCCAGGTGGCCGGCACCGTGCTGGTCAATGCCGACGACAGCCGCATCAGCATCGTGCTGGCGCTCTTGGGCTGCGCGCTGGCCGGCCTGGCCGCAGCGCGGGCAATGCCGCCGGCGGCGCCGACCGCCGCCGCGCTGCCGATAGACTGGAACTTTGCGCGCCAGACCTGGGGCATCGTGCGCCACGCCAAGCAGAGCCGGCCGGTGTGGCTCAGCCTGCTGGGCATTTCCTGGTTCTGGTTCCTCGGCGCCATCTACCTGTCCAAGCTGCCAACCTACGCCTCCGACGTGCTCGGCGGCGACGCCACGGTGTACACGCTGCTGATGACGCTGTTTTCGCTCGGCGTCGGCACCGGCTCGATGCTGTGCGAGAAGCTGTCCGGGCGCAAGGTGGAGCTGGGGCTGGTGCCGTTCGGCTCGCTGGGGCTGTGCCTGTTCGGCATCGACCTCTACTTCGCCACCCCGCCGCAGGCGGCCGCCACGCTGGACTGGCTGGCCTTCATCGCCGACGCCGGCAACTGGCGGCTGATGGCCGATTTCGCGCTGATCGGCGTGTTCGGCGGCTTCTACATCGTGCCGCTGTACGCGCTGGTGCAGTCACGCTCGGCGCCGGAATTCCGCTCGCGCGCCATTGCCGCCAACAACATCCTCAACTCGCTGTTCATGGTGGTGTCGGCGGCGTTTGCCGCGGTGCTGGCGGCGAACGGTGTCAGCATCCCGACAGTGCTGCTGATCGCGGCGCTGCTCAACCTGGTGGTGGCCGCCTACATCTACAGCCTGCTGCCGGAATTCCTGATGCGCTTCGTGATCTGGCTGCTGACCCACACCCTGTACCGCGTGCGCCACCACGGGCTGGAGCAGATTCCGGAGCACGGCCCCTGCGTACTGGTGTGCAACCACGTCAGCTTCATGGACGCGCTGATCCTCGCCGGCGCGGTGCGCCGTCCGATCCGCTTCGTGATGGATCACCACATCTTCCGCACCCCGCTGCTCGGCTTCGTGTTCCGTACCGCGCGCGCCATCCCGATCGCGCCGGCGAAGGAAGACCCGCACGCCAAGGCGCGCGCCTTCGACGAGGTGGCGGCGGCGCTGGCCGCCGGCGAGGTGGTGTGCATCTTCCCGGAGGGCAAGCTCACCCACGATGGCGAGATCAGCCTGTTCAAGCTCGGCATCGAGGAGATCGTGGCGCGCACGCCGGTGCCGGTGGTGCCGATGGCGCTGTGCGGCATGTGGGGCAGCTTTTTCTCGCGCCGCTACGGCAAGGCAATGCTGAGCTGGCCGCGCCGCTTCTGGTCGCGCATCGCGCTGAAGGCGGCGCCGGCGCTGCCGGCGGGCGAGGTCAGCGCCGCCGCGCTGCAGCAGACGGTCAGTGAATTGCGTGGCGACTGGCGCTGAGCGCCTGTTCACGATCGGCTACGCTTCGTGAAACGTTGCGCGGTGAGTACGGCTTCGGCATGCGGGCTGATCTCCAGATAAAGGCCGCTTCCCCAGCCGTTTTCGCCTTGTCTCGCGCGAGCGTGCGAAATGGTGAACAAGCTCTAAGGTATCTAAAAAATTTGATCACAATCAGGCGCCGTGGCTTGCCGCCGGCGGCCAGCTGTGCCAAAGTGTCAAACATAATCAACATGTTGTAGAAAATAACACCACAGAGGAGCGTTCAATGTCCAACGCCAACGATATCGTCCTGTTCCATCAGCAGGACATCACCCCGGACTCGTTCTCCGCGCCGCTGGAGCGCCGCCTGGCCGGTGAGTGCCAGCAAACCGTCGAGATGCACTACAGCGATCCGACCGGCCAGTTCCACGCCGGCCTGTGGTCCGGCGGCGTCGGCGCGTGGCGGGTGAAGTACACCGAGTGCGAGTTCTGCACCCTGCTGGAAGGCCGCGTGCGCATGCACGACGACCACGGCGGCATGGTCGAGATCGTCGCCGGCCAGCACTTCGTGATTCCGGAAGGCTTCGAGGGCATCTGGGAAGTGGTGGAGCCGGCGAAGAAGACCTTCGCCGTGTTCGAGGAAGACCGCCTGGCGCGCAAGGACTGAGCCTTATCGCTCATGCTCAAGGTTGGCCGCAGCGGCGATGCGGCCAACCTTTGGTGTTTTCGATACTGGCTGCCGCGAAACGCCCAACAAAACCCCCTGCTTCAAAGCAGGGGGTTTTGCTTGCCGGCACCGCGTGACGCGGCGCCGCTTCAGAGCCCGTTCACGCGCTCAGAACGGGTTCACGATCTCGCGAGCCAAAGTCAGACAAGGCGGCATTGGCCCAAAAAGCGCAGTTGACGGGGTGTCAATGAGCATTTTTTGGTCAATGCCAACGCAGGATCACGCCGGCGCAGCAGATCGTGAACAGGTGCTCAGAACTTCTCGCTGTCCAGCAGGTAGCGCCACTGCCCCTGCTGCAGCTCGCCCAGCCGCACGCGGCCGATGCGGATGCGGCGCACCGCCTTCACCTGCAGCCCGGCCGCGGCGCACATGCGCTGGATGTGGCGGCGCTGTACTTCTCGCAGCACGAAGCACAGCTGGCTGTCGCTCTGGCGGCTGACGCGCAGCGCGGTCAGCCTGTCGCCGTCGCTGTTGACGCCGGCCTTCAGCGCGGCGAGGCCGGCGTCGTCCAGCGGGCGGTCGATCCACACCAGGAATTCCTGCTCGCAGTCGCCGGACAGCAGCTTGCGCGCCACGCGGCCGTCCTGGGTCAGCACCAGCAGGCCGGAGGCGTCGACGTCCAGGCGCCCGGCGGCGGCGAGGTGCAGCTGGTGCTTGCGCAAAAAGGTGTAGCCGGAGCGGTCGGCCGGCGACAGGGTGTCGGCCTTGATCAGCTGCCACGCCGGGCGTTCGCCGGACATCTCCGCCGCGCCGCTGACATAGCCGACCGGCTTGTGCAGCAGCAGGGTGACGCGCTCGGCCTGCTCGTTGAGCGCGCGCGCCTCCAGTTCGATGCGCTGCTCCGGACGCACGCGGCTGCCGAGCACGTCGACCACCACGCCATCGACCTTGACCAGCCCCTGCTCGATGAATTCGTCGGCCTCGCGGCGGGAGCACAGGCCGAGTTCGGTCATGCGTTTGGAAAGGCGGATGGTGTCGTCGGACATGGCGGCAATCTGAGTGAGGGAATCGGGCAACGATTATCCGCTGTTTTGCCGCCGCTGTGCGGCCAACGTTGGCCGCACCCGGCAGAAAACCAGCCGCGCCCGACGGCAAAAAGCCGCGACGGCAACCGTCGCGGCCAGGCTGGCCAACCCGATCAGGCCTGGGCTATGCTCTGCCGGATCTGCTCGATACCGGCCGGATCGTCGAGCGTGGTCAGGTCGCCCGGGTCGCGGCCTTCGGCCAGCGCCTGGATCGAGCGGCGCAGCACCTTGCCGGAGCGGGTCTTCGGCAGCTGGTTGACGAAGTACACCCGCGCCGGGTTGGCGATCGCGCCCAGCTGCGCCGCCACCTGCGCGATCACTTCCTTCTCCAGCTTGGCACGGCTGGCCGGATCGTCCAGCAGCGCCGGGTTTTTCACCACCGCAAACGCCTTCGGCACCTGGCCCTTGAGGCTGTCTTCCACGCCCACCACCGCCACCTCGGCGATCGCACTGTGGCCGGCAACGGCTTCCTCGATCTCGCGGGTGCCGAGACGGTGGCCGGCGACGTTGATCACGTCGTCGGTGCGGCCGAGGATGGTGAAGTAGCCGTCAGCGTCCTTGATGCCCCAGTCGAAGCTGGAGTACACCAGCTGGTCCGGGAACAGGCTGAAGTAGGTGTCGACGAAACGCTGGTCCTGCTGCCAGATGGTGCTCATGCAGCCCGGCGGCAGCGGCGGGATCACCCCGATCACGCCCTTCTCGCCGGGGCCGACCTCCTCGCCGGTGGCCTCGTTGAACAGCTTGACGTTGAAGCCGTACACCGGCAGGCCGGGGCTGCCGAACTTGACCGCCTTGGGCTCCACGCCGTTGCACAGCGTCAGCATTGGCCAGCCGGTTTCGGTCTGCCAGTAGTTGTCCAGCACCGGCACCTGCAATTCGGCGGCGATCCAGCTGGCAGTCGGCTCGTCCAGCGGCTCGCCGGCGAGGAACAGCGCGCGCAGGCTGGAGAGATCGTATTTATGCAGCCACGCCGGGTCCTGCTTTTTCAGCACGCGGATGGCGGTCGGCGCCGAGAACATCACCGTGACCTTGTACTTTTCCACCAGCTGCCACCAGATGCCGGCGTCGGGGCGGATCGGCAGCCCTTCGTACACCAGCGTGGTCATGCCGTTCAGCAGCGGGCCGTACACGATGTAGGAGTGGCCGACCACCCAGCCGATGTCGGAGGTGGAGAAGTAGCACTCGCCCGGCTGGCCGCCGTAGATGTAGTCCATGCTCGCCGCCAGCGCCACCGCGTAGCCGCCGGTGTCGCGCTGCACGCCTTTCGGTTTGCCGGTGGTGCCGGAGGTGTACAGGATGTAGCTGGGGTGGTTGGACTCCACCCACGTCACCTCGGCCCGCTCGTGCAGGTGCTGCTCGCGCAGCGCGGCGTAGTCGAGGTCGCGCCCCGGCTTCATCATCGGTGCCTCGGCGAGACCGCGGTTGACCACGATCACCTTGCCCGGCGCGCTGCTGCCGGCCAGCGTCAGCGCCTCGTCCACCAGCGGCTTGTAGGCGATCACCTTGCCGCCGCGCATGCCGGCGTCGGCGGTGACCATCACCTTGGGCGTGGCATCCTCGATGCGGGTGGCGAGGCTGGCGGAGGCGAAGCCGCCGAACACCACCGAGTGGATGGCACCCAGGCGCACGGTGGCCAGCATCGCGAAGATCGCCTCCGGGATCATCGGCATGTAGATCAGCACCCGGTCGCCCTTGGCCACGCCCTGCGCCTGCAGGATGGCGGCGAAGCGCGCCACTTCCTCGTGCAGCTCGCGGTAGCTGTAGCTGCTTTCGGCGCCGGTCTCGCTGGACACGTACACCAGCGCCGCCTGCTCGCCGCGCGCGGCCAGGTGGCGGTCGACGGCGTTGTAGCAGAGGTTGGTCTCGCCGCCGGCGAACCAGTCGCGGAACGGCGGCTGGTCGTACTGCAGCGCCTTGTCGAAGGGCTTGTGCCAGTGGATGCGTTGCGCCTGCTCTGCCCAGAAGCCGGCCGGGTCGTCGATGGAGCGGCGATGGAAGTCGTGGTACGAGGTCATGTCGGGGTCTCTCTTGTGTCTGCCGCGTCTGGCGCGCGGTCTGGCGTCAAACAACCAAGCGGTTGCTTGTCAGACAAATTAAGCCCTTTGACGGGCAAGGTCAATGCGCACACCCCCTGCCGGCGACCGCCGCGAAATTGGACGTTGCGGAAATGCCGAGCCGGCGCCGCATTCCGCCCGCCATTCGCTGGCGCTGCCGCCGACTGGCCTTGCACAACACTGGTCGAAAGCGGGGCAGATGCGGTACGCTGTAACGCTAAGAAAACGCCCGCAGGACAGGACAAAGCCATGGACATCAAACATTACATGAACGTCGTCGGCCAGGCCGCGCGCAAGGCCAGCCGCGCCATCGCCCGCGCCGACACCAACCAGAAGAACAAGGCGCTGCTGGCCATCGCCGACGCCATCGAGCGCGATCTGGAACGGCTGGTTGCGGCCAACATGGTGGATCTGGAAAACGCGCGCCAGAACGGACTGGAAGAAGCGCTGATCGACCGCCTGACGCTGTCGGAGAAAACCGTGCGCGGCATGGCCGAGGGCCTGCGCCAGATCGCGGCACTGCCGGACCCGGTCGGCGAGATGGACGACTTCACCTACCGCCCGTCCGGCATCCAGTTGGGCAAGATGCGCGTGCCGCTGGGCGTGGTCGGCATCATCTACGAGGCGCGCCCGAACGTGACCGCCGACGCCGCCGGCCTGTGCCTGAAATCCGGCAATGCGGTGATCCTGCGCGGCGGCTCGGAGGCGTTCAACAGCAACCAGGCCATCGCCGCCTGCGTGCATGAGGGCCTGCGCGTGGCCGATCTGCCGCTGCACGCGGTGCAGGTGCTGGAAACCACCGATCGCGCCGCGGTCGGCGAGCTGATCACCATGAGCGAATTTGTCGACGTGATCGTGCCGCGCGGCGGCAAGGGCCTGATCGAGCGCATCAGCCGCGAGGCGCGGGTGCCGGTGATCAAGCATCTGGACGGCAACTGCCACGTCTACATCGACGACACCGCCAATCCGGACAAGGCATTCAACATCGCGCTGAACGCCAAGACCCACCGCTATGGCACCTGCAACACCATGGAAACGCTGCTGGTGCACACCGCGTTTGCCGAGTTCATCCTGCCAAGGTTGGCCGCGGCGTACTGGGAGCAAGGTGTCGAGCTGCGCGGCTGCGAGCGCACCCAGGGCATCCTCGGCGACAAGGTGGTCGCCGCCACCGAGGCCGACTGGGAAACCGAATACCTGGCGCCGGTACTGGCGATCAAGGTGGTCGGCGGCATCGACGACGCCATCGAGCACATCAACCACTACGGCAGCCACCACACCGACGCCATCGTCACCGATGACTACGGCCGTGCGCGCCGCTTCCTGCGCGAGGTGGACTCCGCCAGCGTGATGGTCAACGCCAGCACCCGCTTTGCCGATGGCTTCGAGTACGGCCTCGGCGCCGAGATCGGCATTTCCACCGACAAGATCCACGCCCGCGGCCCGGTCGGCCTGCACGGCCTCACCAGCCAGAAGTGGATCGTGCTCGGCGACGGCCAGATCCGCCAGTAAGTCAGCATCAGCCTCACCCCCGATGCGCCGCCGGCAGCCCTGCCCGCGGCGCATTGTCTTGTCCGCCAGTTCTTGCCGTGCGTGCCGCGGCCGGCAACGCCACTGCTCCACAGCCGGCTGTGGATAAGCTGTGCACAATACTGGCCACGCCGCGCAATCGTGTGGCCGCTGGCGATGAGCACGCGCTGAAACCGGCCGCCACGCGCCAAGAACCGCTTTGCCGACAAGCACTTGCCGACAGCGGCAGGCCGGCGCTGGCAAGCGTGGCCCCTGTCCGTCACAGTGCTACAGTGAAAACAGGGGGCTGTGGACAAGCCGGCAGGACAAACCCCGTTTTTGGCAGCAATGCGCAGTTTATTTCCATTTTTTGAAACAATGTCCCGCCATGCGGAACAAAATACTTGCCCTGCATTACCGCACAGGCATAATCGTCTGGCCCGTTGGCACCGCGCTTGCGCCCCGCCATCCCGTTCAGGAGTCGTGCATGTACCCAGTCGTACCCAATACCGAACAGAGCCAGTGGCTGCGCGAGCGCGGCTGTCGTGACGTGGAGCTGTGCTTTGCCGATGTCAGCGGGTTTGCCCGCGGCAAGACGCTGCCGCGCGAGGCCTTCATCAGTGGCCAGACGCTGCGTATCGCGCGCGCGGTGGCGATCCAGAGCTGCGTCGGCGAATTCCCCGACTACCGCTTCTACGGCGAGAACGACCCCGACGCCACGCTGCGCCCGGACATGGCCACGCTGCGCCCGGTGCCGTGGGCCAGTACGCCGCGCGCGCTGGTGCTGTGCGACTGTGTCGATCTGGACGGCGCGCTGACCCCGTTCGCGCCGCGCTCGGCGCTGAAGCGGGTGCTGGCCGGCTACGCCGCGCGCGGGCTGCAGCCGGTGGTGGCGCCGGAGCTGGAGTTCTACATCTTTGCGGCCAACCCTGATCCGGCGCAGCCGTTCCAGGCACCGCCGCTGCGCAGCGGCCGGCGCGAGGTCGGCTTCGACTCGTTCAGCTTCACCACCCTCAACGATCTGGAGGCGTTCTTCGACGACGTCTACCGCGGCTGCGAGCTGCTCGGCATCGCCACCGATACCTGGGTGCACGAGATGGGCCCCAGCCAGTTCGAGATCAACCTCAAGCACGGCGACGCGCTGGCGCTGGCCGACCAGACCTTTTTGTTCAAGACCCTGCTCAAGGAAACCGGCAACCGCCACGGCCTCAATGTGGTGTGCATGGCCAAGCCGCTGGCCGGTCAGCCGGGCAGCTCGATGCACCTGCACCAGAGCCTGGTCGACCGCGACGGCAGCAACGTGTTCAGCGACCGCCATGGCCATGAGAGCGCGCTGTTCCACCACTTCATCGCCGGCCTGCAGACGCATCTGCCCAAGCTGATGCCGCTGTTCTGCCCGAGTCCCAATTCCTACCGCCGCTTCGTCAAGGGGCTGGCGGCGCCGGTCAACGTGTCGTGGGGACTGGACAACCGCTCGGTCGGGCTGCGCATCCCGCAGGGCGGCCCGGAGGCACGACGGGTGGAAAACCGCCTGCCCGGCTGCGACGCCAACCCCTACCTGTCGCTGGCGGCCAGCCTCGGCGCCGGCCTGCTCGGCATTGAGGACGGCCTGCAGCCGAGCGCACCGGCGCAGGGTAACGTGTTCAAGCAGGCGGACAGCGAGCTGCTGCCCAATACGCTGGACGCAGCGCTGGCGGCGATGCAGGGCGCCGACAGCGTCAGCCGCCTGTTCGGCGAGGCATTCAGCCTGGCCTATGCCGCAGTGAAGGAAGTGGAGTTGCAGCATTTTCACGGCGAGATCACGCCGTGGGAGCGCCGCTACCTGTCGCTACTGGCCTGACGGCAGCGGAAAACGACACAGGCCACGGCAATGCCGTGGCCTGTGCGGATCAAAACGGAATGATGCTTACGCCGTGGCGGCCATTGGCGCCGCGGTGCGCTCGGCCAGCAGCGCGATGGCGTCGCTGCGCGTATGGCCCGGCATCTGGCGCTGCACTTCGATGATCCAGAATTCGACCTTCTGCCGGTCGCCGCGCGCCAGCCGCAGCAACGCACCGTAGGCCGGGCCGGTAAGGTGGACATCGTGCTGCAGTGGCTGCGTCTGTGCGTACACCGCCCGACGCGCCGTATCGACACGGGCGGCGGCTTTGGCGCTGGCGCGCTGCTGCGCCGGCTTGACGAAGAACAACCAGTACAGGGCAGCAAACACCAATAATGCAGAGAGAGCGAACCAAGCGAACACGGCATATCCTCCTGTAATAATGACAGGATTCTAGTCTGCAATCGCTGGCGAACCTATCCGTGAAAACACCTATAAATGGCATGAGGGCCGGCCTTGCCAGCACCGCCCAGTCGCCGCGCCAGCCATTCCAATGACATGACCGGCGCGTTACACTGCCGCCTGGATCCGAACTCCCTCACCCGCAAAGGAGAAGTGCATGTACCAGCATCTGACGGTTGCCCTCGACGGCAGCCATAACGCCCGCCCGGCCCTGATCGAGGCGGTTCGTCTTGCCGCCGCCAGCAAGGCCCGCCTGTCCCTGGTGCATGTGGTGTCGCTGCACGATTTCGCCATCGAAAGCGTCGGCTTGCTCGACAGCGGCGCACTGCAGGCGGAGGCCCGCGGTCGCGGCCAGGCCATCCTCGACGAGGCCGCCGACTACGCGCAGAAGATGGGGGTGGCCCAGCCGGACTGCTTCCTGCTGGAGGCGCCGGAAGGTGGCAGCAGCATGACGCAGGCGCTGGTCGACTGCGCCACCCAGGTCGCCAGCGACCTGCTGGTGATCGGCACCCACGGCCACCGTGGCTGGCGTCACCTGCTGATGGGCAGCTTTGCCGAGGAAATCATGCGCAAGACCACGCTGCCGCTGCTGGTGGTGCGCAATCCGGAAGACGACGACAACCCGCTGCCGAGCATAGGCTGAGGGTTCAGTACCGGTTCACCATTGCCTGCGGCGGGTCGCAACGGGGCGATCCGGCGTTGAAAACGGCGGCGGCATGCAAGTTGACCGCAAGGTAAACGCCGCTTGCTCGGCCGTTTGCGCCTTGTCTCGCGTGAGTTCGCGAGAGCGTGGGCACGCGCTCAGGCAGAGGCGTGGCGCTGCGCGAAGATGAAGAACTCGCGGTTGCCGTCGCCGCCCTTGATCGGGCTGTCGAACCAGCCCAGCCGCTGGAAGCCCAGCTCGGCCACCAGCGCGCTGATCTTCTGCTCCACCCCGGCGTACAGCTGCGCGTCGCGCACGATACCACCATGACCCAGCCCTTCGCGGCCAACCTCGAACTGCGGCTTGACCAGGCTCAGCAGGTAGCCGCCCGGCCGGATCAGCGGCAGCGCCGACGGGTACACCAGCGCCAGCGAGATGAAGGACACGTCGCACACCATCAGGTCGAACGGCGCGCCGTCATTGGCGGCCAGCAGCGCCGCGTGGTCCAGCGCGCGGGCGTTGATACCCTCGAAGGCGACGATGCGCGGATCGGCGGCCAACCTTGGCGCCAGCTGGTCGTGGCCGACATCGACCCCCACCACCCGCCGCGCGCCGGCCTGCAGCAGGCAATCGGAAAAGCCGCCGGTGGACTGGCCGACATCCAGCGCCGTCCAGCCGTCGATCTGCAAACCGGCCTGTGCCAGCGCACCGGCCATCTTCAGCCCGCCGCGCGACACGTAGCGGTCGGCCTCGTCCGGCACGATCACGAAGCGGCTGTCGGCCGGCAGTTTCTGGCTGGCCTTGCCGATGTCGCGCAACTGGCCGCCGTCGTCGACACTGACCCGCCCGGCGGCAATCAGCGCCTGCGCCGCGGTGCGCGATGGCGCCAGACCCAGCTCGACCAGTAACAAATCAACACGTTGCATCAGGCGCACTCCACAAACAGGCAATCGGGCGGCAAGGGTGCGCAATGCGCCGCGGGCTGTCAAGACTGCCGCAGTGCCACCATAAGATGCGATGATGGCCGCAGCCATGGCCACAAGGAGAACAAAATGGACACCCTGACACTGGAACCGCACGCGGTACGCGTCCTCGGCGCGCTGATCGAGAAACAGGCGCTGACCCCGGACAGCTATCCACTGACCCTCAACGCGCTGCTGGCCGCCTGCAACCAGCTGACCAGCCGCGAGCCGGTGCTGCAGCTGAGCGAGGCCGATCTCAGCGCCACGCTGGACAGCCTGCTCGCCGCCAAGCTGGTCAACGAACGGCTGCCGGCCGGCAGCCGCGTCGCCAAATACGAACACCGCCTCAACTACGCGTGGAACATCGACGGCGCCAGGTTGGCCGCACTGGCGCTGCTGATGCTGCGTGGCGCGCAGACCGCGGCCGAGCTGCGCACCCGCGCCGGACGCCTGTACAGTTTCGGCAGCGTCGAGGAGGTCGATACCGCGCTGAATGCGCTGGCCGACAAGTACCCGCCGCTGGTGCTGAAGCTGCCACGGCAGCCGGGCGAACGCGAGGCGCGCTGGGTGCACACCCTGCATCCGGTGGCCGTGGCCGCCGCCCCTGCGACGGCGAACGCCAGCGACGACAGTCTCGCCGAACGGGTCAGCGCGCTGGAACAGACCGTCGCCAGCCTACTGCAACGCGTCGCCGAGCTGGAAGCCGGCGCCGGACAGGCGTAACATCGCCCCCCTTTTTCCGGAGAACATCATGCTGAAACCTGTCCTGCTGGCGCTGGCCGCCTGCCTGCCACTGTCCGCCGTTGCCGGCGACACCACCCTCGCCCGCGGCAGTGACTACGACTTCCTCACCCGCATGCCGACCGGCCTCGGCCCCGGTATCAGCATCGACCACATCGTGGCGCGCAAGGCCACCCCCCAGGGCGACAAGCCGCAGGCCAGCGCCGTCGGCGTGCTTTTCGGCCTGCCGGTACCGGCGCTGTTGCGCCTGGACCTGGGCGGCAAGCTCGCCTATCTGGAGTCGGCCGGCTACGCCAGTGCCGCCATGGTCGGCGGCCGCCTGACCATCGACCTGCCTGCCAGCACCGAGCTGTTCGCGCAGGGCTTCTACGCACCGTCGTCGGCCGCCAGCGGCAGTGTGAAATCGGTCAGCGACAGCATGGTCGGCCTGCGCTGGAGCCCGCTGAAGCTGGTCGGCGTCGAGGCCGGCTACCGCGTGTTCGAAGTGAAGCGCAACGACAGCCAGCGTGACCGCAGCATCGCCGACGGCGCCTACGCCGGGGTCAGCGTCGCGTTCTGATCACGCAGCGCCCGATAACAAACCGGCCCGACAGCATGCTGTCGGGCCGGTTTGCATTGCGGCCAACCTTGGCACTCAAAACGAGTTCACGATCTGGCGCCTTCACGCGAGGGCAGGCGCCAACGGCAGGGCAAGCGGTGTTTACCTGGTGGAAACAGGCATGCCGCAGCCGTTTCTAATGCCGTCGCCCCTGCTGCAATCCGTGGCAGTAGGGATGCTCAGTGCAGCACGGTACGCTTCAGCCGTCGCATGCCCCACCACACCGCCAGCGCCACCAGCGGCACCGACAGCCCGGTGGCCAGCTCGGCATTGATCGGCGCGCCCAGCGCCTTGCCAGCCTTGAACAGATAGGACAGCAGGCCGATGGCGTAGTAGGTCAGCACCCCCACCGACAGCCCTTCCACCGTCTCCTGCAGCCGCAGCTGCAGTGCGGCGCGCTTGTTCATGCTTGCCAGCAGCGCGCGGTTCTGCGCCTCGTGCATCACCTCCACCCGCGTGCGCAGCAAGGCGGTGCTGCGCTGCAGCCGCGCCATCAGCCGCTCCTGGCGCTTGGCCGCGGTGTCGCAGGTCTCCATCGCCGGCACCAGCCGCCGCTCCATGAATTCGCGGAACGGCTGCAGCCCCGGCAGCCGGCTTTCGCGCAGTTCGGTGATACGCCGCTCCACCAGCTTGTAGTAGGCGCGCGCGGCGGCGAAGCGGTACTGGCTCTCCGCGATCAGCTGTTCGCCCTGCGCCGCCAGATCGGTCAGCTCGTCCAGCAGCAAGGCGTCGGTGTCGCTCTGCTCCGCCATACGCTGGGTGACGCTGCGCAGCTGGGTACCGAGGCGGCTCAATTCCGGTGCCTGCCGCTTCGCCTCCGGCAGCGCCAGCAGCGCCAGCAGGCGGTAGGTCTCGATCTCGAACAGGCGCTGCAGCATGCGGCCGGACTGCGACGGCCCCATGTCGCGGTCGATCACCACGTAGCGGCTGAAGCCTTCGGTCAGCCGTGCGTCCGGGTGCAGGCGCAGGTCGGTGTAGGCGACGCCGTTGTTGTCGCCGATCTCGGCGCCGATCAGGTCGTGGCCGCCGAACCAGCGCTGCGAGATCTCGCTGGCCGGCGCCTCCTGCGACGCCGGCAGCAGCACGGCATGGATCGCCACCATCAGCTCGCCGGGCAGGCTGGCCAGCCAGTCCTTCGGCAGCCGGTCCAGCGCGGTGCGTTCGAACGGATCGACGCAATCGCCGGACAAGACAAAGGTGTAGCGCACGAATTCGGTATGCAGCGCCCAGCGCACGGTGAGGTCGCCGGCGATGCCGGTATGGTGCGCGCCGCGCGGATCCGGCAGCGGCAGGCCGAGGCGGCGGAACAGCTCGATGAAGGCGGCGCGTTGCGCGGTGTCGTCGTCGTCGAACAGCAGCGTCAGCGTGGAGAGCCGCGCCGGTGACGGAATGGCGATCGGGGGACGAGCATGGGCTTCGTCATTGAGCACCCGTCGTAACGGGTGGCTGGTGAGGGTTGTCATGATCTAGGCAGTGTCCAGTTGACGATGCTCTGTCGGCATCTGCACCGCAGCATAAACGGCGGCACCGGCCACCGCCAGCTTGCCCGCCGTGGCGGCACGGCAATCGCTCAGGAATACCACACCCGCTGGTACATTCTGTGCCCGGCACGCCGTCAGAACCTGTTCACGGTCTGCCGCGACTCCATCTCAAATGGGGCGATGCCGCGTTAAAAACGCCTTCGGCATGCTTGTTTATCTCTGGATAAACGCTGCTTCCCCAGCCGTTTTCGCCTTGTCCCGCATGAGCGCGCGAGATCGTGGACACGTACTCAGCGCGGCTTGTGGTGCGCCAGCAGTGCCAGCATCGCCTCGCGCACCACCGGGTTGCGGATCTGGCGCGCGGCGTCGTCGAAGGCGCTGACGCCGGCCTCGGACAGGGCAAAGGATTTCGGCTTGCGCAGCTTGGGCGGTGTCGGCAGCACCTTGACGCGCAGGCTGCGCAGCGGGTGGCCTTGGCGCTGCAGCGGCGCCAGCAGGCTGTTGCCGAGCAGTTTCAGCCGCGCGGCCACGGTGCTGTTATGGGCGTAGACCACCAGTTCGCCGTCGCGCACGCAGGCCACCTGGCAGAACTGGCCAAGTTGCCCCGGCAGCAGGCGCTTGAACGCGCGGTCCAGCGCCAGGATGGCGTGGGCGGCGGCGGTCAGGTCAGCCAGTTGCTTGTCGCGGCGGCTGAAGGCGGTGAGGTGCAGGCTGCTCATGATGAAGTCGGGCAAAGGGATAGCCGCAGTTTAGCGCTAAACCGCCCTGCCTGCCGTGCCATCCGCGCCGCCACGCGGCGTGTACAAGGTTGGCAGCAACGGCGACCGGGCGGCCGGCAATTCATCGCCATGCATCTTGATTCCGCGCAGAATCGGCCCCATCTATGCCGCTTATTCGTGTGCTACACTTTAAGCCATTTTTTTCGGCCCGCTGGCCGCTGGATGTTCAGACAATGATTTCGACGCTCCTTAAGAAAGTATTCGGCAGCCGCAACGAACGCCTGCTGAAGGAATACCGACAGGTTGTGGCGCGCATCAACGCCATGGAAAGCACCATGACCGCGCTGTCCGACGCAGCGCTGGCGGCCAAGACCACCGAATTCCGGGAGCGTCATGCCAAGGGCGAAACGCTGGACGCGCTGCTGCCGGAGGCGTTCGCCGTCTGCCGCGAAGCGTCCCGCCGCGTGCTGAACATGCGCCACTTCGACGTGCAGCTGATCGGCGGCATGGTGCTGCACCAGGGCAAGATCGCCGAGATGCGTACCGGCGAGGGCAAGACCCTGGTCGGCACCCTGCCGGTGTACCTGAATGCGCTGTCCGGCAACGGCGTGCACGTGATCACCGTCAACGACTACCTGGCCAGCCGCGACGCCGGCATCATGGCCAAGCTGTACAACTTCCTCGGCCTGTCGGTCGGCGTCAACCTCAGCCAGATGGCGCACGACGCCAAGAAGGCCGCCTACGGCAGCGACATCACCTACGGCACCAACAACGAATTCGGCTTCGACTACCTGCGCGACAACATGGTGTTCTCGCTGGGCGAGAAGGTGCAGCGCAAACTGAACTTCGCCGTGGTTGACGAAGTGGACTCCATCCTGATCGACGAGGCGCGCACGCCGCTGATCATCTCCGGCCCGGCCGACGACAACGTCGCCATGTACCAGCTGATCAACCAGGTACCACCGCGCCTGCAGAAGCAGGAAACCGAAGACGGCGAAGGCGACTACTGGGTCGACGAAAAGGCGCACAGCGTGCTGCTGTCCGAAGCCGGCCACGAGCGCGCGGAACAGATCATGGCCGAGATGGGCCTGCTGCAGGACGGCGACAGCCTGTACTCGGCGGCCAACATCTCGCTGATGCACCACCTCGGCGCCGCGCTGAAGGCGCACGCGCTGTTCATGCGCGACCAGCACTACGTGGTGCAGGACGGCGAAGTGATCATCGTCGACGAATTCACCGGCCGCCTGATGTCCGGCCGCCGCTGGTCCGACGGCCTGCACCAGGCGGTGGAAGCCAAGGAAGGCGTGCAGATCAATCGCGAGAACCAGACGCTGGCCTCGATCACCTTCCAGAACTACTTCCGCCTGTACGGCAAGCTGTCCGGCATGACCGGTACCGCCGACACCGAGGCCTTCGAATTCCAGAGCATCTACGGCCTGGAAACGGTGGTGATCCCGACCAACCGTCCGATGGTGCGTATCGACAGCCAGGACAAGATCTACCGTTCCGCGCGCGAAAAATACGCGGCCATCCTCGCCGACATCGGCGACTGCCAGCAACGCGGCCAGCCGGTGCTGGTCGGCACCACCAGCATCGAAAACTCGGAAATCGTCGCCAAGCTGCTCGGCGATGCCGGCCTCACGCACAACGTGCTCAACGCCAAGGAACACGCTCGTGAAGCCGACATCATCGTGCAGGCCGGTCGTCCCGGCGTGATCACCGTCGCCACCAACATGGCCGGCCGCGGTACCGACATCGTGCTCGGCGGCAACCCGGAGCCGGAAATCAAGGCGGTGGAAGCCGACGACACCCTGTCCGACGCCGACAAGGCCGCGCGCATCGACGCCATCCGTGCCGACTGGAAACTGCGCCACGAACAGGTGCTGGCCGCCGGCGGCCTGCACATCATCGGTACCGAACGCCACGAATCGCGCCGTATCGACAACCAGCTGCGTGGCCGTGCCGGTCGCCAGGGCGACCCCGGCTCCAGCCGCTTCTACCTGTCGCTGGAAGACCCGCTGCTGCGCATCTTCGCCGGCGACCGCGTGGCGATGATCATGGACAAGCTGAAGATGCCGGATGGCGAGGCGATCGAGCACGCCTGGGTGACCCGCTCTATCGAGAACGCGCAGCGCAAGGTGGAAGGCCGCAACTTCGACATCCGCAAGCAGCTGCTGGAGTATGACGACGTCGCCAACGACCAGCGCAAGGTGATCTACCAGCAGCGCAACGAGATCCTGGAAGACCAGGACGTGTCCGCCATCGTCGCCAACATGCGCGACGACGTGCTGTCCGACCTCATCGACCAGCACATGCCGCCGGAATCGCTGGAAGAACAGTGGGACCTGCCAGGGCTGGAAAAGGCGCTGGACAGCGAATTCCAGCTCGCCGCACCGGTGGCGCAGTGGATCCAGGAACAGCCGACGCTGGACATTCCCGACATCAAGCAGCGCATCCTGGAGCTGGCCGCAGCCGCCTACCAGGACAAGATCAGCCAGGCCGGCGAAGCGGCGATGCGCCAGTTCGAGCACGGTCTGGTGCTGCAGATGCTGGACAACAACTGGCGCGAACACCTCGCCGCCATGGACCACCTGCGCCAGGGTATCCACCTGCGCGGCTACGCGCAGAAGAACCCGAAGCAGGAATACAAGCGCGAGGCGTTCGAACTGTTCGCCGGCATGCTGGACCGCATCAAGCGCAGCGTGGTCGGCGTGCTGATGACGGTACAGGTACGCAGCGAAGCCGACATGGAAGCGGTCGCCCCGCACGAAGTGGCCGGCATGGAACTGCACCATGACGAGCTGCCGTCGGCAGTCTCCGGCGAGGACAATCCGTTCTCCGCCACCGCGCTGGCGGCACAGGGCCTGCGTGTCGGTCGCAACGACGCCTGCCCGTGCGGCAGCGGCAAACGCTACAAGCAGTGCCATGGCCAGCTGAGCTGAGCCGTAGCTGCCCCCATTACGCCACCGTGACCCCGTCACGGCGGCGTTTTTCATGGTGCTGAGCGGGTGCTGGCGTTCAGCGCACGCGGCCGAAGGTTGGCCGCAGCGCGCGCGCAGCCTGTCCGTCACCGCCCTGAGCTTGACCGCCCGGCCACGGCCAAGCCGAACGGCGGCAACGCCACCGCTGCCGGCGGTCATCGCCAGCGGCAGCGGCAGCAAGCTTGCGGCCAACCCTGGCCTGCTGCAGACCGCCTGCGGCGCACGACCATCTAGCACGCCCTACCCCACCGTAACGGGCTTGCCGTCCGCACTGCACTGCACTGCACGACACGGCACGACACGACACGGCAATGGCACCAAGCTTTGCACCGCAGCGCACGCCACCGTGCGACACAAGCGTGATCACGCCCCCACAACAGCAGCCCCGCCCGAAAACGCCGCCGTCAACGCTGGCCAGCCGTCGCATCCCCCATGAAAAAACCCTGCCACCGCGGATGCGGCGACAGGGTGATGTTAAGGTTGGCCGCAGGCTTGCGGCCAAGCTTGTGTCAGGCCAGCAGGCAGGACGACTGGGTGTCGGCGCTCAGCCGGCGCAACTCCGGGCGTTCGCCGGCGCACTGCGCCTCCGCCAGCGGGCAGCGGGTGCGGAACACACAGCCGGACGGCGGGTTGATCGGGCTGGGCAGGTCGCCCTGCAGGATCTGGATCACCTTGTTGCGCTCCAGTTTCGGGTCCGGGATCGGGATCGCCGACAGCAGCGCGCGGGTATACGGGTGCGACGGTTTGTCGTACAGCGCATGCTTCTCCGCCAGCTCCATCTCGCGCCCCAGATACATCACCAGGATGCGGTCGGAAATGTGCTTCACCACCGCCAGATCGTGGGCGATGAAGATCAGTGCCAGCCCCATCTCGCGCTGCAGTTCCTTCAGCAGGTTGATGATCTGCGCCTGGATCGACACGTCCAGCGCCGACACCGGCTCGTCGCAGATGATCAGCTTCGGCTCCAGGATCAGCGCACGGGCGATACCGATGCGCTGGCACTGGCCACCGGAGAACTCGTGCGGATAGCGGTTGATCATCTGCTCGCGCAGGCCGACCTTGACCATCATCGCGCGCACGCGCTTCATCACTTCCTCGGACGACAGCTCCGGGCGGTGCACGCGCAGCGGTTCGCCGATGATCTGGGCGATGGTCATGCGCGGATTGAGCGAGGCCAGCGGGTCCTGGAAGATCATCTGGATGTCGCGGCGCACCGCCAGCCAGTCTTTTTCGCTGCCCTGGCGCAGGTCACGGCCCATCCACACGATCTCGCCGGCGGTGGCCGGGATCAGGTTGAGGATGGAGCGCGCCAGCGTCGACTTGCCGCAACCGGACTCGCCGACCACGCCCAGCGTCTCGCCTTCGTACAGGTCGAAGCTGACGCCGTCGACCGCCTTCAGCGTTTTCTTCGGCGTCCACGGCCAGTCGTTGCCGCCCTTGACCTTGAAGTGCACCTTGACGTCGCGCACCGAGAGAATCAGTTTCTTGTCAGACATGGGCCACTACCTCGACGGACGGTTTCAGCTCCTGCGGTGCCTTGTGACAGGCGCGCAGCACGGCAGGGTTGGCCGCAGAGGCAGCCAGTGGCGGCAGCGTGCTGATGCACAGCTCGCTGACATGGGTGCAGCGTTCGGAGAACGGACAGCCCTTCGGCATGTTGGCCATGTTCGGCGGATTGCCGGGGATGCTGACCAGCTCGCTGCCGTCGTGGTCCAGCCGCGGCAGCGCGCCGAGCAGGCCGATGGTGTACGGGTGCGACGGCTGGTAGAAGATGTCGTTGGCGCTGCCGTATTCCATCACCCGGCCGCCGTACATCACCATCACTTTTTCGCACAGCCCGGCCACCACGCCCAGATCGTGGGTAATCATCACGATGGCGGTGCCGAAGTCGCGCTGCAGGTCCTTCAGCAGGCTGAGGATCTGCGCCTGCACCGTCACGTCCAGCGCGGTGGTCGGCTCGTCGGCGATCAGGATTTCCGGCTCGCACAGCAGTGCCATCGCTATCATCACGCGCTGGCGCATGCCGCCGGAGAACTCGTGCGGGTACATGTCGACGCGGCGGGCCGCCTCGGGAATGCGCACCGCTTCCAGCAGGCTGATGGCGCGCTTTTTCGCCTCGCGCCGAGTCATGCCCTTGTGCAGCTCCAGCACCTCGGTCATCTGCCGCTCCACCGTCAGGTAGGGGTTCAGCGAGGTCATCGGGTCCTGGAAGATCATCGACACGCGGTCACCGCGGATCGCGTTCAGCTGGCGCGGGCTCATCGTCAGCAGGTTCTGGCCGTTGTACAGCGCTTCGCCGCTGGCTTTGCCGTTCTTGGCCAACAGGCCCATCATCGCCAGCACGCTCTGGCTCTTGCCGGAGCCGGATTCGCCGACGATGCCCAGCGTCTGGCCGGCCTGCAGGTCGAAGCTGACGCCGTTGACGGCGCTGACCAGACCGTCGGGGGTCTGGAACTGCACGCCGAGATTGTTTACTTGTAACAGGCTCATGCTGTTCTCCTCTTATCGGTCTTTCGGGTCCAGCGCGTCACGCATGCCGTCGCCGATATAGTTGGCGCAGTACAGGGTGAGCGACAGCATGGCCGCAGGGAACAGCAGCATCCACGGTGTGGTTTCCATCACCCCGGTGCCGTCTTCGATCAGTACGCCCCAGCTGGTCATCGGCTCCTGCACACCCAGGCCAAGGAAGGACAGCACCGATTCGGTGAGGATCACGCCCGGCACCGTCACCGTGGTGTAGATCACCACGATGCCCAGCAGGTTGGGCACCACGTGGCGGAAGATGATGCTGCCGGTGGACACGCCGATGGCACGCGCCGCTTCGACGAACTCCTTCGACTTCACCGACAGCGTCTGGCCGCGCACCACGCGCGCCATGTCCATCCACGAGAACACGGTGATGGTCAGCACCACCAGGTAGAACTCGCGACCGAGCAGGGTCACCATCAGGATGGCGATCAAGAGGTAGGGCACCGCGTACATCATGTCGACGATGCGCATCATCACGGTATCGACCTTGCCGCCGAGGAAGCCGGCGGTGGCGCCCCACACGATGCCGATGGTGACCGAGGCGATGGTGGCCATCAGGCCGACCATCAGCGAGATGCGGCCGCCGATCAGGGTGCGTACCAGCAGGTCGCGGCCGAGGTCGTCGGTGCCGAACAGGTGCAGGTTGTGCCAGGTCGGCGCCATCGCCATCGCATCCCAGTCGGTGTCCTCGTAGCTGTGTGGCAGCAGCATCGGCCCGAAGACACAGGCCAGCACCACCAGCGACAGCAGGATCAGGCTGACCACGGCCGCCTTGTTACGCAGGAAACGTTCGCGGGCATCGGCCCACGGGCTGCGGCCTTCGACCGCGGCCATGCTCAGGTTGGCCGCCATGGCCTCGGCCACCGCCTTTTGTTTACTTCTGAACAACATGTGCAAGCCCTCGCTCAGTAGCGGATTTTCGGGTCGAGATACGCGTAGGCGAGGTCAACCAGCAGATTGAGAATCACCGCGAACACGGTCACCAGTACCACCAGCCCCAGCACCAGCGTGTAGTCGCGGTTGGAGGCGCCGTTGATGATCAGCTTGCCCAGCCCCGGCAGGGAAAACACCGACTCGGTGACCACCGCCGAGGTGATCGACGAGATCGCCAGCGGGCCGAGCACCGACACCACCGGCATCAGCGCCGGTTTCAGCGCGTGGCGGAACACGATGGTCGAGAGCGGCAGGCCCTTGGCGCGCGCGGTGCGGATGAAGTTGCTGTTCAGCACCTCGATCAGGCTGCCGCGCATCACGCGGCCGATGGTGGACACGTTGATGAAGGTCAACAGCGCGATCGGCAGCACCATGTAGCGCGGGTCGAAGTCGTTCCAGCCGCCGGCCGGCAGCACGCTCAGCCAGATGGCGAACAGCAGGATCAGCACCGGGCCGATCACGAAGGAGGGAAAGGCGCTGCCGAGGTTGCCGACCAGCATCACGAAGTAGTCGATCAGGCTGTTCTGGCGCAGCGCGGCGATGATGCCCAGCGCCACACCGATGACCACCGACAGCAGCAGTGCACCGCCGCCGATGGCCAGCGATACCGGCAGCGCATTGCCCACCAGCTCGTTGACGCTCCAGTCGGCGTAACGGAAAGAAGCCCCCAGATCGCCTTGCAGCAGGCTCTTGAGGTAGAGGAGGTATTGTTGCCACAGCGGCAGGTCCAGATGGTACTTGGCCTGCAGGTTGGCCATCACCGCCGCAGAAACCTTGCGTTCGGTGTCAAACGGGCCACCGGGGGTGGCATGCAGCATCAGGTAACAGACGGTGATGACGAGCAACAACGTGGGAATCGTCATCAGCACGCGTCGTAAAGCGTAAGACCACATGGGAGTACTCCAGGACGGATAGCGCTTTGCATTGCAGCAATGCAGGTAGGCAAGCGGCAGCAGCACCGCAGGTCGCGGCAGTGCAGCAATCGCCATCACTTCAAACCAGACCGGGTGGCCCCGTCACGGAGCACACCCGGTCTGCGCACATCAGGGGCAAGCCCCGTCAGACTGCCATCAACTCAGCTTAGTGCTTGATGATGTACAGGTCCTTGCTGCGATAGCGGTCCATCGGATTCTTGGTGGTGTAGCCGCCGACGTAGGATTTCACCAGCCGCGGTACGGTGTACTGCAGCAGCGGGATCATCGGGTAGTCATCCATGATCAGCTTGGTGGCCTGGGTCAGCAGCTGCTTGCGCTGGGCCGGATTCTGCGCCAGGTTGCCCTGCTTGATCAGTGCTTCGGCCTTCGGATTGCAGTTGAAGTTGTCGTTTTGCTCGGAACCGCACTGCACCAGGGTCAGGAAGGTGGTAGCGTCGTTGTAGTCGGCCACCCAGCCGTTGCGGCCGATCTGGTAGTCGCCGTCATGGCGCTTCTTCAGCAGCACCTTGAATTCCATGTTTTCCAGCTCGGTGTTGAGGCCGAGCTTGGTCTTCCATTCCGAAGCGGCGAAGATCGCCATCTTCTTGTGGTATTCACTGGTGTTGTAGCTGAACTTGACCTTGCTGCCCGGCTTCACGCCGGCGGCGGCCAGCAGCTTCTTGGCTTCGGCCACGCGCTGTGCCATCGGCCACTTGGCCCAGTCGTAGCTGGTCACGTCGGCGCCGTTGGTGCCGCGCACGATGGCGCTGTAGGCCGGTACCTGACCGTCGGCGGTGATCTTGGTGGCGAGGATGTCACGGTCGATGACCATGTTCAGCGCCTTGCGCACGCGCACATCCTTCATCACCGGGTCCTTGTGGTTCAGGCCGTAGTAACGCAGGCCCAGCATCGGCGCGTTGCGGATGTCTTTCGGCAGTTCGGCCTTGTACTTCTCGTAGGTGCCTGGTGGCAGCTGGTACACCCAGTCGTTTTCACCGGACAGGAACATCTTCACGTCGGCAAAACCGTCTTCGATCGGCAGGTAGGTGACGCGGGTCAGCTGCACGTTCTTGTTGTCCCAGTACTGCGGGTTCTTGGCCAGCACCACCTTGCTGTTGACCTGCCACTCCTTCAGCACGAAGGCTCCGTTGCTGACCATATTGCCCGGCTTGACCCAGTCCTTGCCGAACTTGTCGATGGCCGCTTTCGGTACCGGGCCCAGCTGGCCGTTGGATACCACTTCCGGCAGGAAGGCCACCGGGTACGGGGTCTTGATTTCGAGGGTGAACTTGTCGAGCGCCTTGACGCCGACATCGCTTACCGGCTTCTTGCCTTCGGCGGCTTCAACGCCGTTGAGCAGGAAGGTGCCGTAGGTGGTGGCGTAGGTGGAGGCGGTCTTCGGATCGAGGAAACGACGAATACCATAGACAAAATCATCAGCGGTCACGCTGGAGCCATCCGACCATTTCGCGTTCTTGCGCAGGGTGAATACCCAGGTGGTCGGATCTTTCTGCTTCCAGGACTCGGCCACACCCGGTACGACACGGCCTTCGTTGTCGGTGGCGGTCAGGCCTTCGAACAGGTCACGGACGAGGTTGTTGGCGCCCACCGACTCGGCGATGGCCGGATCCAGCGATTCCGCTTCGGAACCGTTGTTGCGCACGATTTCCTGCTTGGCGGCCAGCGGGGTACCGGCCGGTACCTTGGCGGCAAACGCGGCGCCGGATACGCCCAGGCCCAGGGCAACGGAAGCTGCCAACACACTGATTGTCATGGTTTTTTTCATATTCTCCTGCTCTCCTTGAAACGACGAGGGCCAACCCCAGGCTGGCCCTCAGCACGATATGGATACAATACGCAAAGGCGAGGCAATTATGCCCAGCCATAAAGTGCGCCACAAGCACTAAAACATGAACTAGCCACCACGACAAGCAAAAAGCGTGGCATTTCTTTCACAGAATTCGAGTAGAAACACCACATTTATGCCAAGGCATGAGCCTTACTCATGCCAGGCATTTCCAAAACACATGCTCGCCGGCGCGCAGCGGCACCAGCGTGTCGTTGCCGTAGGCGATTTCCGCCGGCACCTGCCAGCTTTCCTTCACCAGGGTGATGGTGTCGCTGTTGCGCGGCAGGCCGTAGAACGCCGGGCCGTTGAAGCTGGCGAACGCCTCCAGCTTGTCCAGCGCACCGGCGGCCTCGAACGCCTCGGCGTACAGCTCGATGGCGGCATTGGCGGTGTACATGCCGGCGCAGCCGCAGGCGTTTTCCTTGGTGTGGCGCGCGTGCGGCGCGCTGTCGGTGCCGAGGAAGAACTTGTCGCTGCCGCTGGTCGCCGCCTTAAGCAGCGCTTCGCGGTGCCGCTCGCGCTTGAGCACCGGCAGGCAGTAGTGGTGCGGACGGATGCCGCCGGTAAACAGCGCATTGCGGTTCATCAGCAGGTGATGGGCGGTGATGGTGGCGGCAACGTTGGCCGCAGCGCCGGCGACGTACTCCGCCGCCTGTTGCGTGGTGATATGCTCGAACACCACGCGCAGTTGTGGCAGGCGCGCCATCAGCGGCTCGAACACGGTGTCGATGAACACCGCCTCGCGGTCGAACACGTCCACGGCAGGATCGGTGACTTCGCCGTGCACCAAGAGCGGCATGCCGACTTCGGCCATCGCTTCCAGCGCCGCCATCGCGTTGTTCACGTCACGCACGCCGGCGTCGGAATTGGTGGTGGCGCCAGCCGGGTACAGCTTGATGCCGTGCACGAAGCCGCTTTCCTTGGCCTTGCGTACTTCGTCGGCGCTGGTGGTTTCGGTCAGGTACAGCGTCATCAGCGGCTCGAAATTGCTGCCGGCCGGACGCGCGGCCAGGATGCGCTCGCGGTAGGTGGCGGCGGCCTCGACGGTGGTCACCGGCGGTTTCAGGTTGGGCATGATGATGGCGCGGCCCATCTGGCGACAGGTATCCGGCAGTACCGCCGCCAGCGCCTCGCCATCGCGGATGTGCAGGTGCCAGTCGTCGGGGCGGGTAATGGTCAGTTGCATGGCAAAACCTTTCTTGAATAAAAAGCGGGCGCCGCCGTGGCAACGCCGGTGGTGTCTTATTTGCGGCGGATCACCAGCAGGAAGCGGCCATCGTCGGTGGTGGACGACTCCAGCAGCGCATTGCCGGTCTGGCGGCAAAAGGCCTCGAAATCCTTCGGCGCACCGGGGTCGGTGGCGATGGCGGACAGCACCTGACCGCTGGTCAGGCCGGCCAGCGCCTTTTTCGCGCGCAGGATCGGCAGCGGACAATTGAGACCGGACAGGTCGAGGTGAAGATCTGGCTGCATGAAAACTATCCCCTGCCATTACACGTTACAATGAAGCGATCTATTTTAAGGTGCGCCGGCAGATTGCCCAAGTGCGCAATACCATTATATGTGTGTGATTGCCCTCGCCTACCAGACCGCCGCCTGCGGGCCGCTGCTGGTGGCGGCCAACCGTGACGAGTATTACGCCCGCCCTACCGCGGCGCTGGATTTCTGGCGCCCGGAGCATCCGGACGTGCTCGGCGGGCGCGATTTGCAGGCCGGTGGCAGCTGGCTGGCGATGGACGTACGCGGCCGCTTTGCCGCCGTCACCCATATCCGCGAAGGCCACACCCGCAGCGCGGCGCGCTCGCGCGGCGAGCTGGTCAAGCGCTTTGTCAGCGGCGATGAATCGGCGCTGGAGTTCGCCGCCTGGCTCAAGGCCGAGCATGGGCAGTTCGCACCGTTCAACCTGCTGTTCGGCGAGATCCGCAACCTGTTGCACTTCAACAGCCGCAGCGGCATGCTCAACCGCGTGCCGCCGGGCATCCACGTGCTGTCCAATGCCGACATGAACAGCCGCTGGTTCAAGTGCGAACAGCTGCGCGCCAAGCTGCAGCAGCAGACACGGCCGCCGGCGGAAAACGACATCCTGCGCTGGCTGAGCGACCCGACCCCGGCACCGGTGGAACAATTACCCAATACCGGCGTCGGTCTGGCATTGGAAAAGATGCTGTCGCCGGTGTTCATCAACGGCCGCGACTACGGCACCCGCGCCTCGTCGGTACTGATGCTGAACGCGCGCAGCGAATTAAGCTTTACCGAAGTCAGCTGGGGACTGGGTGGCCGTGAAAGCGGTCGCCGTCGCCAGACCATGCGCCTCACTCCCAACAGGAACTCATGATCGTGAAATACCTTGCCCCTGCCCTTGTCATCGCCGTTGCGGCCAACCTTGCCGTGGCCGGTGACTTTTATGAACAGCAACGCAAGAAAAGATATTTCGAAGAAGAGGCGGCATGGCAAGAGTCCGCGTTGGCAATCCCCGCCTATAGCAGCCAGTTTGTCTGGGCCGCGCTTGATGCGCCTATTGAAGTGCGCAGCCAACTCTTCATTGATACGCGAAGCATTCAACTTGCAGAGGATGGCGTCGTCCGCGTCACGTTGCGACAACTCAGCCGCAATAATGTCGAGAATATCAGCCGTGAAGGCGTGCATTGCAACGAGCGCAGCACCCGCAGCTACGCCTTTGCCGATATCAGCGGGCAGCGCTGGATCGAGGCAACACGTTCGGTATGGCGCAAAGTTACCATGACCGACTATCTGAAACGGACGTTGGTCAATGCAGTGTGCCCGGATAGCATCGCCCCTCGCTCTGAAGCAGAGCTTATTCAGCACCTGCAAAAATCACCGAGTAAAACCTCTCCCAAGTAAGTTGGTCACCACACCGCAAATACATGACTTTATCAACGGATAAGACGCCACATCTGCTCGGCCCCGCCCAGATCCTGCTCTCCGCGGTGGCCTTCGGCGCGATGGCGATCTTTGCCAAACAGGCTTACGCCGACGGCGTCAGTACCGGCAGCCTGCTGTTCCTGCGCTTCCTGGTCGCCGGGCTGCTGTTGCTGCCGTGGGTGCTGTGGCGGCGGCTGCCGTGGCCGCGCGGCCGTAGCCTGCTGACGCTGATCGCGATGGGCGCAGTCGGCTACGCCGGCATGTCGGCCTGTTATTTCAATGCGCTGCACTACGCCTCGGCCGGCACCGTGGCACTGCTGCTGTACCTGTTTCCGGTGATCGTGATCCTGCTCTCCAGCCTGCTCGGCGAGCCGCTGACCCGACGCCGCCTGCTGGCGCTGCTGCTGGCGCTGGGCGGGCTGGCGGTCACCATCGGGCTGGAGTGGTCGACCTCGCTACGCGGCCTGCTGCTGGGGCTGGGCGCGGCGCTGATCTACGCGCTGTACATCCTGGCCGGCAGCCGCCTGCGCGAGCGCGGCCACCCGCTCGCCGCCGCCTGCGTAGTAACGCTGTCGGCGGCACTATGCAATGGTATCGTGGTCAGCCTGCAGGGGCTGCAGCCGCCGGCGAGCGGTAGCGGCGTGCTGGCCATTGCGCTGATCGCGCTGATTTCCACCGTGATTGCCATCGCGCTGTTCCTGGCCGGACTGGAAAAGACCGACGCCACCCAGGCCTCGCTGCTATCGACGGTGGAGCCGGTAGTCACCGTGCTGCTGGCGGCGGTGTTCCTGCACGAAGCCGTCACCCTGTCGCAGCTGGCCGGCGGCGCGCTGATCCTGGCGGCGGTGGTGGTGATCAGCCGCGAACGCAAGCCGGCGGAGCTGACGCTCACCGAATGACAGGCGGCCTGTCGACACGGTTTTTCCCGACAGAGACGACGGCACCGGTATAATCTGCCGCTGTTTTTCGAATTAGGGTGTCATCGTGTCCGATCGTCTTGCCGTATTGCCGCAATACCTGCTGCCCAAGCAGGCGCTGACCGCCTTTGCCGGCCGGGTTGCCAATGCCCGTGGCGGCGAGCGCACCACGCGGCTGATCCGCTGGTTCGTGCGCCGTTACCAGGTCAACATGGCGGAAGCCGCCAATCCGGACATCGCCAGCTACGACACCTTCAATGCCTTCTTCACCCGCGCGCTGCGCGACGGCGTGCGCCCGCAGGCGGACGCGGCGCTGACCTGTCCGGTGGACGGCGCCATCAGCCAGTTCGGCCACATCGCGCAGGATCAGATATTCCAGGCCAAGGGCCACCACTACTCCACCACCGCGCTGCTCGGCGGCGACGCCAGCCTGGCGGCACAGTTCGCCGACGGCCAGTTCGCCACCATCTACCTCAGCCCGCGCGACTACCACCGCATCCACATGCCGTGCGACGGCACGCTGCGGCGCATGATCTACGTGCCCGGCGCGCTGTTCTCGGTCAACCCGACCACCGCGCGCGGCGTGCCCGGCCTGTTCGCGCGCAACGAGCGCGTGGTGTGCGTGTTCGACACCGCGTTCGGCACTATGGTGCTGACCCTGGTCGGCGCCACCGTGGTCGGCAGCATGGCCACCAGCTGGCACGGCGTGGTCAATCCGCCGCGCCGCAGCGAGGTCACCGAGTGGTCCTATACCGGCCAGCACATCACCCTCAAGCAGGGTGAGGAAATGGGCCGCTTCCTGCTCGGCTCCACCGTGGTGCTGCTGTTCCCGCAGCACAGCATGGCGTTCAACCCAACCTGGCTGCCGACCAAGCCGGTGCGCCTGGGCGAAGCGATGAGCACGCCGCGCTAAGACGGCTCCGTCCCAATGCAAAACCGCGCGGCGATCACTCGCAGCGCGGTTTTTTCATGCGGCCAACCTTCAGACCACGTCGGGCAGGCGGTGGAAGCTGGACGGCACGTCGTGCTCGTCGCTGAAGCTGACGAACTCCCACGCCTCCGGCGTATCCAGCAGTACGCGCAGCAGCTTGTTGTTGAGCGCATGGCCGGACTTGTGGCCGCTGAAGGCGGCGATCAGCGGATGGCCGACGATGTACAGGTCGCCGATGGCATCGAGGATCTTGTGGCGCACGAACTCGTCCGGAAAGCGCAACCCTTCCGGATTGAGCACGTACTCGTCGTCGATCACGATGGCATTGTTGAGGTTGCCGCCGCGGCCGAGACCGTGGCTACGCATGTACTCGACCTCGTGCATGAAGCCGAAGGTGCGTGCGCGGCTGATCTCGTCGATGTAGGAACGGTTGGCGAAATCGATGTGCACCGTCTGCGGCGCACGGTTGAATGCCGGATGGTTGAACTCGATCGACAGCTCGACACTGAAGCCGTCGTGCGGCGCCAGCCGCACCCACTTGTCGCCTTCCACCACCTCGACCACCTGCTTGACGCGGATGAAGCGCTTCGGCTTGTCCTGATCGACAATGCCGGCACTTTGCAGCAGGAAGATGAACGGCGCGGCGGAGCCATCCATGATAGGCATCTCCGCCGCGGTGACGTCGATCAGCAGGTTATCAATGCCCAGCCCTGCAAAGGCGGACATCAGGTGTTCGATGGTGCCGATACGCACGCCGGTCTCGGAGACCAGCGTCGAGGAGAGGCGCGTATCGTTCACCAGCGAAGGATGCACGTTGACACTGACCGGCTCGGGCAGGTCAGTACGGCGAAACACGATGCCGGTATCGGGCGCCGCCGGGTTCAGGGTCAGTTTCACCCTTTCTCCCGAATGCAGGCCTACGCCGGTCGCGCTGATCGCTTTTTTCAAGGTGCGCTGCAAAATCATCACATACTTTCAAGCCGTTACAGTGACACCGATTCTAGCACAGCTCACGCTAGTGCTTTATTGATTGACCGGATACCGACTATAGGTCTGCGCTATCAGTCCGCCTGCTTGCGCAGGAAGGCCGGAATGTCGAACGACTCGCTGACCGACGGATCGGAGAAGTCGGCGGCACCGGTGGCACGGCGGTTGCGGCTACGCATCACGGCCGGGGTGTTGCCCAGCTCGTTGTAGTCCACTTCCATCGCGATATTGTCGGTACCGGTCTTCACGATCTTGATGTATTCCGGACGCTCGTCACGGCTGGTCTGCGGCTTCTGGCCGAGGCCGGTCGCGATCAGCGTCACGCGGATGGTGTCTTCCGGCATGTCTTCCACTTCGGCGGTACCGAACTTCACCTGCGCATCATCGTCGGCGTACTGGCGGATGATGGACATGATTTCGCGGTATTCGCTCATCTTCAGGCAACCTGGCGCGGTGGAGATGTTCACCAGTACGCCACGGGCACCTTCCAGCGTGATGTTGTCCAGCAGCGGGCTGGCCACGGCCTGTTCGGCGGCAACGCGGGCACGGTCGATGCCGGAGGCGAAGGCCGACCCCATCATCGCCAGGCCCATCTCGCCCATCACCGCGCGCACGTCGGCAAAGTCGACGTTGATCAGGCCCGGGCAGGTAATCACTTCCGAGATCCCGGCGACGGCGCCCTTGAGCACGTCGTCGGCGGCGCGGAAGGCGTCGCGCATCGACACGTCGTCACCCAGCACGTCCATCAGCTTCTCGTTCGGGATCACGATCAGCGAATCGACGTGCTTCTTCAGCAGCTCGATGCCGTCGTTGGCGACGCGCATGCGCTTGCCTTCATGGTCGAACGGACGCGTCACCACGCCGACGGTGAGGATGCCCATTTCCTTGGCCACTTCCGCCACCACCGGTGCGGCGCCGGTCCCGGTACCGCCGCCCATGCCGGCGGTCACGAACACCATGTTGGCGCCGCGCAGCATCTCGGCGATGCGTTCGCGGTCTTCCAGCGCGGCGCTGCGGCCAACTTCCGGATTAGCACCGGCACCCAGACCGCGGGTCAGGTTGTTACCCAGCTGCAGCTTCTGCGCGGCCTTGTTGCGCTTCAGCGCCTGGGCATCGGTGTTGGCGCAGATGAATTCCACGCCGTTCACCAGATTGTCGATCATGTTGTCGATGGCGTTGCAGCCGCCACCACCAACACCGATCACCTTGATCACCGCCTCGGAGGCGGTTTCCTGCATTACTTCGAATACCATGCTCATTTTTTCTCTCCTGTTAAAAGATGAGCGAACCCGAGACCCTGGTCATGCTCAGAAATTTCCGGCAAACCAGGCTTTCATTTTTTGAAACATTTGTCCTACGCCGCCATCGTCCACCTTGTGGTGGGCGCGCGGATTCATCTGGTCCTTGCCGTACTGCAACAGGCCGACGCCGGTCGAGAAGCGCGGATTCTTCACCACCTCCGACAAACCGCCGACATACTTCGGCACACCGATACGCACCGGCATGTGGAACACTTCCTCGGCCAGCTCGACCATGCCCGGCATCAGGCTGGCGCCGCCGGTAATCACCATGCCGGACGACAACACTTCCTCGAAACCGCTGCGGCGCAGCTCCTGCTGCACCAGCTGGAACAGTTCTTCCACCCGCGGCTCGATCACTTCGGCCAGCGTGGCGCGCGACATCTGGCGCGGACCGCGCTCGCCGACGCCCGGCACCTCGATCATCTGCGAGGCATCGGCCAGCGACACCAGCGCCACACCGTGCTGGATCTTGATGTCTTCCGCTTCCTTGGTCGGGGTGCGCAACGCCATGGCGATGTCGTTGGTGATCTGGTCACCGGCAATCGGGATCACCGCGGTATGGCGGATGGCACCGTTGGTGTACACCGCGATGTCGGTGGTGCCGCCGCCGATGTCGATCAGGCAGACGCCGAGTTCCTTCTCGTCCTCGGACAGCACCGCCATCGCCGACGCCATCGGCTGCAGCACCAGGTCGGACACTTCCAGCCCGCAGCGGCGCACGCACTTGGCCACGTTCTGCGCGGCGGAGACCGCGCCGGTGACGATGTGCACCTTGGCCTCCAGTCGCACGCCGCTCATGCCCAGCGGCTCGCGCACGCCTTCCTGTCCGTCGATGCTGTATTCCTGGGTCAGGATGTGCAGCACCTGGTGATCCGGCGGAATGGTCACCGCGCGCGCGGTTTCGATCACGCGCTCGATGTCCATCGGCGTCACCTCGCGGTCCTTGATCGCCACCATGCCGTGCGAATTGACGCTCTTGATGTGGCTGCCGGCGATGCCGGTAAACACCTGGTGGATCTTGCAGTCGGCCATCAGCTCGGCCTCTTCCAGCGCGCGCTGGATCGCCTGCACCGTGGACTCGATGTTGACCACCATGCCGCGCTTCAAGCCGCGCGACGGCACCTGGCCCATGCCGATGATGTTGATCTGGCCCTCTTCCAGCACCTCGGCAACGATCGCGACGATCTTCGAGGTCCCGATATCCAGACCGACCAGCATGTTCTTGCTTTCTTTAGGTTTGCTCACCTGTCGCTCCAACACTCAAAGCTTGTTTGCTGTTGCCGTGCTTGCCTGGTATTCCGGCATCTTCACGGCAAATCCATTGGGGTAACGCAGGTCGATGTACTCGATGCGATACGGCATGGTGGCCAGGCTGCGCGGCCAGTACTCGACAAACCGCGCCAACCGCTCCTTCACCGGACCACGTCCCAGCTCCAGCATTACCCCGTTATCCAGTTCCATCTTCCAGGCGCGGCGTTCGCTCAACCACAATTGCCGCACTTTCAGCCTGGCCTGAGCCAGTACCGGCCCGAACGTGTGCAGGGCCTGTACCATTTCCTTTTCACTGCCCGCCGGCCCGAACAGCACCGGCAGCGGCTGGTCACTGGCCGCATCGAACCAGCGGCCTTCCTTGCTGATCAGCCCGCTTTCGCCCCAGCGCGCCACCGCGACGTGTTCCGCGATGGTGATCTGCAGGCGGTCCGGCCACGTCCGCCTCACCTGCGCCTCGCGCACCCACGGCAGCTTCTCGAACGCACCACGCGTCTTGTTGATGTCCAGCGTGAAGAAGGTGCCGGACAGCTC
>Ga0209172_10001047_pt1 | contig 65299 bp, 43 predicted proteins | sample LarsenN4metaG_FD_184113 | JGI IMG/M metagenome (GOLD analysis project Ga0209172, IMG submission 184113) | Hot spring sediment bacterial and archeal communities from British Columbia, Canada, to study Microbial Dark Matter (Phase II) - Larsen... ...
GTTTTGTTGCCCACTTTCAGGTCGAAATAGGTCATTTGCTCGCCGGGCTGACTAAAATTCAGCGAGTTAGAGCCGCCGCCCTGCACACTCACGAGGCCGGATTTTTCCCGCACCTGCACGGTCGCGTTTTTGACTTTGTTTTCCATGGCAAAAACATCTACGGGCAATTTCAGCGACTCGCCCGGCCCCAACACGCGCGGCAGCGTCGGCAAAATCATCAGCGGCTTGCGCACGGGACAGGTTTTTTCAGCCATGCCGTACGCGCCTTTCGAGCCGGGCGCAGGGGCGGAACAAACGAGCATCGCCCGCACCGAGCCGACGTAATTGTCGAGTTTCAGGGTGTGTTTCGCCGTCTTGCCTTTTTCCAGATAAAACGGCCCGACATGGACAATGGCGGGTTTGAAACGGTTGACTTGCGCCGCGTTTTTCGCCTTTTGGTTGATGCCGTCGCCGCCAACTGCGAGGATGCGTTCGAGTTCCGCGCCGTAAGCGCCGAGCACATAATCGTATATGTCCCAGGTCTTTACGCCGAGGGCTTCGCGGGCGTAGAAGGCGTTCCAGGGGTTGGGCGTCTCGAAGCGGGTGAGGTCGAGCAAGCCTTCGTCCACGATGGCGAGCGTGTAGGCGCAGGCTTTGCCCGAACTCTCGCTGACGCTGACGCTGAAGGGTTCGCCGGGTTTCAGCACTTCGGGCATTTCCAATTTTGGCTGCAAATGCGTTTGCGGGTTTTCGACGCTCACGGGCATCACGCCGTACATCCGAATCGGGAGGTCGTTTTTCGTCTGGGCGTGGGGCTGCAAAAGGCTGACGTGGGCGTAAACGGTCGGCGCCATTTCTTCCGAAGCCTTGAATTTCAGGATGTTGTCGCCTGTTTTGGCATCAAACCAGAGGTGTTGCGCCACGCGCATTCCGTTTTCCAAAGTCAGCAAAATGCGCCCGTTTTCGCTCGCCGGGACTTTTATCGTGACTTCCTCGCCGACCGCGTATTTTTCTTTTTCTACGGAAAATGCCAACATAGCAGCGGCGTTGCGGCTCTTGATGTCGTCCAGTTGGTCGGGGTAGCCGCTCCAGAAAAAGTCGCCGCCCGCGTGCCCGCCATCGGGGTCAACGGCGCGTACGAGGAAACGGCCCCAGTTGCCGGGTTTCACTTTCCACTTTGCCATGCCGCGCCCGTCGGTCGTCAAAGTCGTTTTGTCCACAGCGTTGACATGTTCGGCGGAGTTGAATTGCGCCACGTCGGAGGCCGCATCCTCGTCCCACCACCAGCGCCAGTCGCAGCGATAAAGGCCGACTTCGATTTTTTTATTGGGTTGCGGACGACCGTTTTTGTCCACGACGGCAAACTGAACTTCGCCGCCGTTTCGATCAATTTCTTTTGAGCCCCAACGATTTACGGGAATCGAAACACCGACAAAACGGTCGTAGGGGAAATAATCGAGCGCGAAATTGTCGGTGCTGAAGTCGCCGCTTTTTTCAAACACGCGGGTGCGGAAATTGGCGATGAGTTTGCCGGGCGCCTGGTCGTTGTCGCCGAGTTGGAGCGGCACGTTGGCCTGGCCGTTGCCGTCAATCGAGCCGTCCAGAAGGACTTGCGGGTCGCTGGAAAAACGTCTGGCCGGGTCGTCGAAGGCAAAATCTTTGTAGTTCGCAAATTCGGTTTTCGCCGAGCGCATTTGCAGTTCGACTTTGGCTTTCAGGTCTTTAGCGACAGCGCCGTGTAGCCATTTGACGGAAAGTTTGCCGTTCAGATTTTCATCGTCGTTGCTCAATTCTTTTTTGCCAAAATCCAAATCAAGTTTCAAACGGTTGGGTTTTACCGTCTCGATTTTCAACTGTTTCGTGAACGTCGCGCCGCCAACCTGCACTTTCGCCGTCCAGTTGCCCGTCGGCGCGTCGGGGCGGGTGGCGCAGTGGAGCGGGTACACGCCGCCCGTGCTTTGGGCCGACACGGTGCGGAATTGCAGCGCGCCACGCGGGTCGGTGAGTTCGAGCGTGACCGGGTGGTTTTGAGGCAAATTGCCCAATTTGTCTTCCAAAACGAAGTTCAAAAACAGCGAATCACCGGGCCGCCATACGCCGCGCTCGCCGTATAAATAACCTTTCAAACCGCGCTGGGCTTCCACACCCGCCACGTCGAAACGGCTGAGTGAGAGCGAGTTGCCGTCGGCCATGCGGAGGTAGCCGCGCCGGTCGCCATTCGAGGCGACGACGACGAATGGCGTTTCGCGCACGTTTTCGATGACAGCCGTGCCGTCCGAACCTGTGTTGGCTTTCGTGATGGATTGCAGCTGGTAACTGTACAATTCTACCTGTACGCCGCTCACGGGTTCGGTCGTGTGGAGGTCGGTGACGGCGACGAAGAGTGACTGGTCTTTGCCGCGTTTGGCGGTGATGCCGAGGTCGCTGACGAAGACGTTGCGCTTCGCAAAACGTTGATAATTATAGTATTCGCGGGAACAGGGGTTTTCACGGTTGCTCCAATTGTAGCGGCCCTCGTCTCCGCTCTCTTCATCATACCAGCCGTAGTCGTAGTCGGAAAAATAAATGCCGCGATAGCCACCGAAGATACTCGTGAGGTTGCCGTTTTCGTCGGTAGCGCCGAGGTGGGCCATGCCGTCTTCTTCTTGTTGATTTGCTGAGTTGTTGATTTGTTGAGAGCCGTCTTCGGCTGTAGCCGTTGTGCAATTGTAAGTGGCGTAGCCGCGCCGGAAGGCGAGGCGGATTTGATAAATCGCGCCGGGGTCTTGCTGGACGATGTCTTTCAAATCGAGGGCGTAGCGTTGCCATGCGGCGCTGCTGGCGTTGGGGTTGAGGTCGCTGAGGGCGATTTTTTTCTGCAAAATAATTTTCCCGACGCGCTCCAGTTCGTAGTCGCCTTCGAGTTCGTTGACTTGCAAATACTGGAGAATGTTGGAGTTGTAAATTTTGAACACCTCCACGTCCACTGCTTTCAGGCCGACAGCCTCGAAGGGGAAAATGACGCCGCCGTCCGAGTTTTGAGGAATGACCGCACCGCGCCCGACGAGTCGAACGGCAGGTTTCAAGTCTTCAAATGCGAGCGGCCAATCGCTGCGCTCTTTCATGGTAGCGCCCGCCACGTTTTTGATGCCGGCTTCCACGCGCAGGTTTTTTTCGCCAATAACACGGCTGCTGAGGTAGGCGCGCACGAAATTTCCGTCAATGGCAAAGTTCAAAGTGCCGTCGTAAGCGTCGAGGCGGATGAGGCCGTTGAGGTCTTGTGTGGGCAAAATCGGGTCTGAAAAATTGAGGACGACGTGCTGGCTTTCTTTCTGCGAAACGACGGCGCTGAGCACGACGAACTCGTCCAACGCCGGCACCATTTGTTCCAGATTGCCCTGTTTGTCGAGGCCAATTGGCTCGCCCGACCAGGAGAGTTGCACGGAAGAACGGACGTTGCCGCGCTCCACGTCGTTCACATAAAACTCGTGAATCGTGTTGTTTTCCTTGTGCACCCAGCCGATGCTGAGGGTTTTGTTGCCTTGTTTGGCTTGCAACATTTTTTCCACCGAAGTATTTTCGACGGGGTCGCTGGTGAGGATGTGGCCGGTGAGTTGCTGTACGCGCAGGTTGGAAGCGTCTTGTGTGCGCAAGCCGAACGCGACGACTTCGAAGGAGAGTTCGCGGACGCTGAATTCAAACTCGAAGACTTTGGCTTCCTTCGGCACGCCGCTGAAAAGTTTGCCCAACGCGACGGTGCCGGTGTATTTTTCGCCGTAAGGCAAAGGCTCGGTGGGTTGCAACAGGATGGTGCGGTCGTCCTCCCAAACGGCGTCGCCGGGGATGGCGGGCGACACGGAAAAGAGGTTGCCTGCTACTTTTTGCCCGACCTGGTCGCTGCCGACGGCGGGGTTGACAAATCGCACACGGATGGCGTCGGTGCGCCCGACGGCGCCGCTCGTGTAGGCGTACACATATTTGGAAATGGCGAGGTAGTAGGCTTCGTTTTTGGTGATTTTGCTGCAGGATTCAGCGAGAAAAAAAACGAAAAACAAGGAGCAAAGCGCAAGAGGAGACAGCTGCTTTCGCATGGGTCGGGTGAAGGTGAAATAGTGAACGAAAAACGGTTTGGGAATCGGTTTTTGATGGGATAAATGTAGGAGGAAAATCAAAGGCGAGCGCTGCGAAATTATCAAACGTTTTGCCCGGGCGAGCAGATGTCGGAATAAGGTGGGCATCCGTTTTATACCTTTTTTCAAAAAATGAATAACAGCCTGCCCGACGCTCGCCGCGCTTTTTCCGACGCTCCTCCCTTTTTGCTTTCACCGGATGGGGACTTACCTGAGTTTTGTTGCATCATTTTCAAAAAAAGATGCTTGCAACATGATGAAACAAGTTCTTGCCGCGGTTGCGGTACTGCTTCAAATTTCTTCACTTTCTGCACAATACAACTGGCAGGTGCTTAATCAGTCGCCTCAAAACGGGCAAAAACAAGACGACGTATTTTTTCTCAACCCTTCGCTGGGCTGGAGTGTGAATGGTTCCGGGCGTATTTTTAAAACAACAGACGGCGGCCAGAACTGGACGAAAATGTTGGATAAGCCTGGCACTTATTTCCGGTGCATCGGATTTCTCGATTCGCTGCGCGGCTTTGCCGGCAATATCGGTACGAATTATTTTCCGAATGTGAGCGACACGACGCCGCTGTACAGGACTGCCGACGGCGGAGCAAGTTGGGAGCCGGTGACGGCCATTTCAGGCGAAACGCCGGTGGGCCTCTGTGCTATTCAGGTTGTCAGCCCGCAAGTCATTTATGCCGGCGGGCGTGTTGGCGGCCCTACGCACCTGATGAAAAGCACGGATGGCGGCGCTACCTGGGAAAGTCAAAATCTTTCGGAACACATCGCGATGCTGACGGATTTGTATTTTTCCGGCCCTGATACCGGTTTTGTGTTTGGCGGCACGGATGCCAATATCCAACTCGCGCATGCCAAAATCCTGCGCACGACCGATGGCGGGGCTACCTGGACGACTGTGTACGAGTCTTCGCGTCCGTTCGAGATAATTTGGAAGGCGCATTTCCCTGCGCCCGGAACGGCATACGCCACTTTGCTGAGTTACGCACCCAACACGCTCGAACGTTTTGTGGTAAAAAGTACCGACGGCGGCCTCAGCTGGACCGAGTTGCCGTTGGTGAACAATGGTTCCAAATCTTTCGGCATCGGTTTTTTGGACGCTGATACGGGCTGGGTAGGTTGTGAACAGTCCATTTACGAAACCAAAAACGGCGGCGCTACCTGGTCGGCAAAAAACGTGGGGCAGTATGTCAACAAAATCCGGGTTATCAGTACGCCGGAACAAAAAGTCGCTTACGGCATCGGCGTTCGCATTTACAAAATGACGGAAACGGTGGGTACGACGAGTCAGGTGAATGCCGGTTACGTCAGGGTTTTTCGGGCTTATCCCAACCCCGCCAGTGACAGCCTCACTGTGGAATATCACCTCGAAGAGCCTGCCACAATTACGTTCCGCCTCACCGACACGAAGGGAAAAGTCGTTTTTGAAACTGCTCCCGAAGAAAAAAAGGCGTTTCGCCAAACGGAAACTTTCACGACCGGGCAATTGCTTTCGGGGACTTATTTTCTAACTGTGCAGACTGCCGGGCAAATACTTGCACAAACAACGATTGTCATCCAACAAAAACCTTAATGTCATGGAAAAACAAAGCAGTTTGAAAAGAAAAAATGCTGTGAAAGGCATTGCATTTGGTCTCATTTTTGGCCTCGCAGGGCTATTTTTGGGCTATCTTGGGGGGAAATACCTGAAATCAAACGCATTGTTTGCAGCTATTCGCCCCGACGGCGTCGAGGAAAAAATCCTTTTTGCGGCGCTGTCGTTCTTTGCCATTTGGCTGGTCATTGCCTTGCATGAAGCGGGGCATTTGGCGGCAGGACTTGCTCAAGGCTTCAGGCTTGCGTTGTTCACGGCCGGTTTTTTGGGGATTCGCGGTACCGAGCGTGGCGTGCAGTTTTTTTTCAATAAAGACATCAATTTGCTGGGCGGTTTGGCGGCCACATTTCCAGAACGCCTGGTGAACGGTCCCGATTTACGGAGAAAATTTGCCTGGATTGTAGCCGCCGGCCCGCTGACCAGTCTGATAGTGGGGATAGTGAGCCTTGTTATTGGAAATATTTTTTTCCGCCAACTACACTCTCCCGTGTCTTTGGCAGACAGGATTGGCCTTCTTTTTCTGCTTGTTACAGGCATTTTTTCGCTGCTTATTTTCCTGGTGACGAGCCTTCCTCTTCCCGGCAGGGGCTTTATGACGGATGGTGCGCGATTTTTATCCTTATTAGGCTCCGGGGAAAAAGCACTGCGCGAGGAGGCGGGGCTGTCAGTCGCGGCATTGATGGGCGCGGGTTATTTGCCGGGCGAATATCCTTCCGAAACGGTCAATCGTCTGGCGGCACTTCCGGCGAGCGACTTATTGGGCCTGAACGGGCATTTTATTGCCTTGCTGCATTATCTTGACCGGGGAGAGACAGAGCGGGCGCTGCCGTTTGCGCGTTCGATCGAGGCGAATATTTCGGCGGCGCCAGCCGGCCCATTCCGACGCTACTATTTGAAGGAGGTTGTTTTTTTGTATGGTTTTTTGTTGAAAGATGCGGACAAGGCGCGTTCGATCTGGAGCGACATTCAGAAAGGCGCTGAAAAAGATGCGGATGCTGCTACCTTTCGCGTGAAAGCCGTTTTAGCCTGCCTGGAAAACAAACCGGAGACGGCTTTGGCTTTCGTAGAGACCGGCTTGAAAAAACTGGGTAACCATCCTTTTCTGGGTCAGCGGCGTTTTGAAGAAAAATGGTTGTCGGCGGTTCGGGCTGCCATCGCGGAAACGAAGCAAGGCGAAACGCTTGCAGACCCTGTTTATAATTAAAACACACCATGTTTGTCGCTTTGTCAAAAACACAGGCTTACTGGCTTTGCCAGGTTTTCGGTTGGGGAGCATTCGTCGTGTACGAACTGGTCAACTACGTGGGGTTGGGGATGTTCAATCTCGAAAATGCCCTGCTGATCAGCCTGGCAGCGCCGCTGGGCATCGGTTTTACCCATGCTTACCGGGCAGTGGTGATGCGCTGGCGATTGCTCGAGATACCATTTTTGAAAATGTCGCTGCTGGCGCTCGTGGCGGTTTTTACCTTATCGTTGCTTCTTTTTCTCGCCTTGTTGCTCGTCGAGTGGGCATTGCAACCCGGGCAATTCAACTGGCTTGTGCTGACAACCCCGAAATATGTTTTTATGTCGGTACTCAACTGGTCGCGCTATGTATTCGTCTGGGTGTTGATCTATCACCTGTACGGCCTGATGGAGCGAGTCAATCGCTCCCGACTTGAGCAACTTTCCTATGAAAACCAACTCAAAAACGTCGAGTTGCAAAATCTGAAAGCCCAGCTCAATCCGCATTTTCTCTTCAACGCGCTCAACAGCGTCAAGGCGCTCACCCACAGTGATCCGCGCCGTGCGGGCGATGCGGTCACGCTTTTGTCCGACCTGCTGCGGTACTCCCTCAATTATGAAAAACAGACTGTCGTGCCGCTTTCCGATGAAGTCGCTATCGTGCGTGATTATTTGGGATTGGAAAAAATCCGTTTCAATCATCGGCTGGAATACACGATTGAAGTTGAGGCTTCGGCCAACCAATGGCCCATTCCGCCAGTTTTGCTGGTGACACTGGCTGAAAATGCGATCAAACATGGTATCGCTCAAATGATCAATGGCGGCGTTTTGCGAATTTATGCGGCGGTAAAAAACGATTCTTTGACCCTCGTAGTCAGCAACACCGGGCAGTACCATCCCAACGTCGACCGGCAAGGTATCGGGTTGGCCAATATCCGGCGGCGACTCGAAATGTTGTACGGGGCAAAAGCCTCTTTCGTCATTTGCAATGAAAATAATGAGACCGTAGTGGCTACGGCACAAATTCCGGCTTTTTCCGCATGAATATCAGAACTTTACTCATTGACGATGAAGACCTGTCCCGGCAGGAAATGCGCCATTTGCTGAGCGATTTTCCCGATATTCAGATCGTGGATGAGGCCGCTAATGCAAATGAGGCTTTGAACAAAATTCGTCAGCATCGGCCCGATCTTATCTTTCTTGACATAAATATGCCCGGCAAAAGTGGCTTTGACTTGCTCGCCGAACTCGACGAAAGCCCTCGGGTAGTGTTTGTCACGGCCTACGACGAATTTGCCGTACGCGCCTTTGAGGCCAATGCACTCGATTATTTGCTTAAACCCGTCCGCCCGGAACGGCTCGGCAAAGCCCTGGAGACCGTTCGCGAGGCGATAGCCACGCATAATCCTGCATTTTCCGGCGCCACGCCGGGGCGCACCGCGCAGTTGCTCCCCGATAGCCAGGTATTCATAAAAGACGGTGAGAAGTGTTATTTTGTCCGACTGGCCGATATCTTTTTGTTTGAAAGCGAGGATAATTACGTGCGGGTTCATTTCGGCGCGGAGAAGCCTTTGCACCGCAAAAGCCTGAATATGCTCGAAGAAAAACTGCCGCCTGAACTGTTTTTTCGCGCCAACCGCCAGCAGATTTTCAACCTTTCGTTCGTGACGGGCATCGAACCATTTTTCAACGGCAGCCTGCGCGTAACGCTGCGAGGTGGCATTCGGGTAGAAATTTCCGTCCGGCGTGCCGGCGAATTCAAAGAGCGATTGAGCCTGTAATAAACTGGTCGCAACCCGGCGGATGAACCGGATTTTGCCACTGCCAAATAGCCGCTTTTTCTTGTAAAAAACATATTGTAACCGGGACTTTCCGCATAATTTCGTCATTTATCGGGATTTTGAAATTCCCTGTTTTGCAATTAGGCGCAGAAGCGGGAATTTCACGCTCTGATTTTACCCGTCAGGACTACAAAATTTTTTACAATGAAAAAATTGCTACTGCTATTGCTGTGCGGCTTTTTGCTGCCTATGCTGAGTTTCGCCCAAACACCGGCGGACAAAATTTCTTCCCTGCTTCGCCAACGTATGACAGCTGCGCCCGACGAATTGCAGGAAATCATTATTGACCTCGCCGACCAGGAAGACATGGGTGCATTGCTGGAAGAATTTGAAAGCAAAAAAACGCCCCTGCGGGTTCGTTCTTACGAGGTAATTACCCGCCTGCAGGCCAAAGCCGCCGCCACTCAGCCGGCTATTTTGACGCGTCTCGAAAAACTGGACGGCGCCGATGCGACGTCCGTTTACCCGGTCTGGATTGTCAATTCGATTTACATAAAAGCAAAGGCCTCGGCCATCGAGCGTATCGCCGACTGGCCCGAAATCAGCCAAATCTACTGGAATGCGCCGGTAGAAATAGACGGTTTCGTGAGCGTTGGAGCAGCAGGACTCGGCCCCAACGGCAAAGAGCCCGGCCTTGCCGCCATCAAAGCGCCTTTCATGTGGAACCTCGGCTACACCGGCTATGGCCGCAAAGCTTTGATCATTGATACTGGCGACGACGGCGAACACCCGGCGCTGATTGACAATTTTTGGGGACACCAGGTTCCTATTGATCAAGCCTGGAACGGCAGCGGCCAGCCGGAGGATTGCGCCGATCACGGCACACACGTCACGGGTACGCTCTGCGGCCTCGACCGCAAAACCAACGATACTATCGGTGTCGCGTTCAATGCGCATTGGCTGGGCGGCCCCATGCAATTCCCGGTAGGCAATGCCACTGGTTGCGATGTTTCTTTTACACAAACTATTTTTGCCAGTACCGTGACGATGCAGTGGGCTATCAACCCTGACGACGACGCGACCACCATCGCCGATCAGCCGGATGTCATCAACTGTTCCTGGCGTTCGCCCGAATTTGGCTGTGGCGCCTCGGTCAACCTGGTGAATGCAGTTGAAGCCGCCGGCATTGCGCTCGTGTGGGCACAAGGCAACGAAGGTCCCGGCGCTTCCACGGTTACTTCCGGCGCTGCCATGAACATGGGTCTGGTGAATACTTTTGCCGTCGGCGCTGTGAATGGCTCCAACGCTTCTTTCCCCATCGCCAGTTTTTCGAGTCGCGGGCCTACCCCTTGCGGCGGTTCGGGCGCTTTGAACATCAAACCTGAGGTGTGCGCTCCCGGCGTGAGTGTGCGTTCATCGGTAAAAGGCGGCGGCTACGAATTGTTCGACGGGACCTCGATGGCGGCTCCGCATGCTGCCGGCGCCCTCGTTTTGCTGAAAGAAGCATTTCCCGAACTGTCGGGGATTCAACTCAAACTGGCACTTTACAACTCCGCCAAAGACCTCGGCGTGGCGGGAGAAGACAATGCCTACGGCAAAGGCATGATCGATCTCCAGGCGGCTTACCAATATTTGATCAATGAAGGGAACACCACCGTGCCGCCTGTTTCCAACGAGCGCGATGTCGTCATACTCGATATGAAAGTTACCGGCTCGTGCAAGGGCCCCGTCGTTGCTACGGTTACTTTTGAAAATGCCAGCCAGCAAACCATCACCAGTCTCGACATCGTGTACGGCGTGGAAAACGGTACACAACTGACTTACAACTGGACGGGCAACCTGTTGCCCAACACATTCACCACCGTGACTTTGCCCGGTGCTGACGGTATCGCTCCGGGGGCTTACAATTTTGTTGCAGAATTGGCCAATCCCAACGGTTTGGCCGACCCGCGTCCTTTGAACAACCGCTTTAAACGGCCTTTCGTTATGGCTGATGAAGACTACGCTACCGGCACCGTCACAGCACAACAAACGTTGCCCGTTTGCCAAAACAGCCGGGTTTTGCTGGAATATACCGGCGCGCTCGAAACCCAGGAAAAAGTGCAGTGGTTCATCCACCCCACGCTCGGCAACGCGGTGGGAGAAGGTTCGACCTTCCTGACGCCTGCTCTTACGCAGAACACGACTTACTACGTCAACACAGCCGCTAATTACAATGTCGGAAAAACTTCCATTCCTGCCAATAGCAACAGCAGCAGCATCAAGGCGGCCCTGGTATTCAGTGCGGAAAAACCCTTTATTTTGAAATCGGTGAAAATTTACACCGATACCATCGGGACGCGAGTAATCAAAGTATTGGACTCCGATGGCAATGACGTTTTGTCCAAAGTAGTGCCTATCACCCAAACAGGCGAGCAGCGCATCGTGCTCAATTTCAACATTCCTGCGGGCAGTGGCTATCGCCTGACTGTCAGCAGCGGCAAAAACCTGAAACAAACGGCCAATCTGCCCGGTTACCCGCACGTAATAGCCGATGTCGTGAATATTTACAGCGGCAGAACGCCGAGCGGTTTCAACACCACGACTATCTACTACTACTTTTTCGACTGGGAAATCGAAGTGCCTTTGGTGTGCGGACGCGTCGCCATACCTGTCACAGTGAGCAACCAGGCAGCGCCGGTAGTCGGGTTCACCGCTTCCGCCGACACGGTGTATCTTTCCAGCGGTGGCAGCGTGAGTTTCACCGATCAGACTGCCAACGCCGTTTCCCGTTTCTGGGATTTTGGCAACGGTCTCACCAGCACGGAAGCCAACCCGTCCACGACTTATTCTCAAGTTGGCACCTACAAAGTGCGGCTCGTCGCCTCCACTGCCGACGGTTGTTCCAACGCGATAGAAAAAAGCATCGTCGTGCTGCAAACCGTCTCGACCAACGATCTTTTCGGAGATTTTGGAAAAGTAGTTTTGTTCCCCAACCCGGCGTCCGACGAACTGCTGCTGCGTTTTTCCGACCGCCAACCGGACGATTTGAACATCAGCGTTTTCGACTTGCTCGGACGAAACACCCTGCTGCAAAATAGCGCCAACTACGCCGACGGCGTGTTCCGCCTCGACGTGTCCGGCCTGCCGACGGGTGTTTACATCGTTCATTTGAGAACAGCTGACAACCTGTCGTGGAGTGGCAAGTTTGTGAAAAACTAAGTCAGTCTTTCCCGCAGATTTTCGCAGAAAAAAAATCGCAGAGGCAAAATGTCGAAGTGAAATCTGCGGGGAAAAAGTCTAAGAAATGGTTTGAAAAAAGAAGAAGCCGCAGCGGATACCGCTGCGGCTTCTTCTTTTGAACGGTACGGCGGATTTGCAAATCCGCAATACTCAAATTATTTCGGCAAGCGAATTTTGTACGTTTTGCCTGCTTTGTTGGTCAATTTGCTGTCCACCAGCCAGGGATTGTACAGTTTGAGCATCCGGTAATTCGTGCCGTTTTGCCGCGCAAAATCGCCCCAATTTGGGACAGGCCCGCTTACTTCCACCGTTTTGAAATCCGTGAGCGGCGGGTAGAGGTGGTCTTTTTCGATGACGTACTCGTACTGGCCGGGATTTTCCATCACCTCTTTGATGGCGACGATGCGGAAAGGGTAGCGCATCGTTTCGTCGGCAGCGAGGTTGAGATCGTAGAAGGATTTGGCGCGTTGTTTTTCCATTTCCTCCGCGATGCGCCCAGGGCCTCCGTTGTAGGCGGCGGCGGCAAGCGTCCAGGAACCGAGGCGTTCTTTTTCTTTTCTCAGGTATTTGCAGGCGGCGCGGGTCGCTTTTTCCAGATGGTAGCGCTCGTCCACTTCACCGTTCACTTCGAGGCCATAGCCGTCGGCGGCGCTTTTCATAAATTGCCATACGCCGCGTGCGCCCGCCGGCGAAATGGCGTTGGACAAAGCGCTTTCAGCGACAGCGAGGTATTTCAGGTCATTCGGCACACCTTCTTCTTTCAAAATAGGCTCGATGAGCGGGAAAATCGCGTTGGCGCGTTTGATGGCCAGAATCGTTTGCGAGTGAAAATAAACGTTGCGCAGCAACTCGGCGTCGAGGCGCTGATGTACGTCCCAGTTGTCCATTGGCAGTTTTTCGCCACAAAAATCGAACTCTTTGTCGAGGTTGATGGAGCGGACAGTCTGTTCGGGCGAAGCCGCGTCGCCGCTTTTATCGCCGTCTCCTTTGAAGGAAGAATTGAACAACAAAGCCACACCCGCCACGAGAAACAGGTTGAGCACCAGCAATACGCGAATATTTTTTGCCATCATCATAGCCGAAGGATTTTTAAAAATGATGTGCAAAGGTAACGAACAATCAGCTTGACAAAGTGCGTCCTCTCAGTTCTGCTCCTCGTTGCGAGCATTGGGCGGTTTCAGCAGTTTGCCATTTTTAGCCAAACTTGTTATTGTATGTGTCGGGGGGGCAATATCTCTACAGCGTCAAAAATTTTATTCCTTCACGACTTTGTTGCATGAACATTTTTTCTTTGGTAAAAAACGGGTTTGTTTCAGAATGATTTTTCTAAAGCAACGCATTTCGAGAATTATTTTGAAAAAATCGCATCTGCCAAATAAAATTTATTCATGCAACAAAGCCTTTTTAATCGATCTTTACCGGAAATTCGTTGAGATGATGGACGATTTGTCATCGTTTTAGCGGATTTCCGGAAAAGAGAGCCCATTTCTTATTTATTATGGAATATTTTTTCTTGAAAAAATCCACTGATCTGAAAGTCATCGGAAAATACCCTCAATCTGAAAAAATGTGCGGAGAAGATGTCGGGCATTATGATTATCGGCTGCCCTATTCTGTTAGATGGATTCCATCAGAAGGGGAATTAAAAACTAGCCCGAAGGTGGACTGCTTCGAACTCAAACACCATGCGAAAGCAACAGACTTGATCAGCACTGTTCAAGTATCCTCTTTGGCAGTAGTTTTGATAAGCGAAAGATTTTACCAGTTTCTTCAAAAATTTAATTGTATGCCCTCTATGGCTTTTCAAAGCCAGGTGGTTCACCGCGACAAAAAACTATGCTACCAGTTTTTATATTTTCCTGAATATCAAAACCAATTTGTAGACTTCAATCAGAGCAGGTTTGTACTGAAAACACCTGTGCCAGGAACGTATGAACATAAACGCGAAGAAATCACCTTCAAAAACTTCGACGAATATCTACAAAAATATCAGTTTTTGGAGCATACTCGGTTGGCAAGCAGTAACCCGGACGAACGCTATTATATTCAGGCTGCCAACCTGTGTATCAATGAATCGGTTGCTAATCTGGACTTTTTCAGATTGCGACATCCGAACGATAACTTTTTCGTTTCGGCAAAACTTAAAGAATCCATTGAGGATAACGGATTTACTGGGATGGAATTCATCCCGGTACAAGGCGCGAAGATTATTGACCTTGATGATACAACCTTCCTTCGGTAACTGAGCCTATACCTACCTCTAAAACGCCACCGCTCCGCCTACCCGGAAATTCACCGCAGGAGAACTGCGCGGCGAAAAGCCGTTGAGCAGATTGTCGGACATGACGTACACCTGTACCGGCCCCGGCTGAAGCATAAGGTGGAAGCCGAGATTGGACGCCGAACGGCTGTTGGCGCTGTACATCCCGCCGAGCGAAAGCCATTTGATGGGCTGCCAGCGCGCGCTCACGCCCAATGCGGTGTTCGTGCGGTTGTAGTGATTTTGGTACATGCCCGTCACGCCCAGCGACCATTTTTCCGACAATTTGAAATTGAGGCCGGCAAAAATCCGCAGCGGCAACTCCGTTTCCCAGCCTGAAATCTCCGTTTTTCTGAACTGAAAAATATCGTTGAGCGTGTCAAGTTGAGCGTCGAAGTCGAGGCTGTCGGAGCCGTTGATGATGTCGAGGCCGGAAATTTCGGCGCCTTCGTAAGTGTATTCTTCGTTGGTGATGAAGGATGCAGCCGTTCTTTTCCAGTTGATTTTGCCACCGAGATTGAGCACGGAGGCATTGATGGAGAGGTTTTCGGAAAGGTTCGCATCGAAGCCGAGGTCGAAAGCGAAGCCACCGTTTTGTGAGGAAGGCGCGCCGCCAAAAGAATTGACATTAAAGTCATAGCCAAAACCCGACGTGTCAATGGCTTCGACGATGGACGAAGAGTTGAACGTGTAGTTCGTTTTCAGCGTCAGTTGATAAATGTCGGGGTCGGTGTAAACGCTGATTTGGGTGCGCGTGTCGTCGGATTGGAGGGCGTTGGCGCCGGTCAGGTATTTGAAACGGGCGGCGAGATTGACTTTGCCAAGCCGTCGCGAAAGGCCAACATTCCATTCGTGCCAGTCGGAAATGTCCGTTTGCGGGCCGATTTGGAGCGTACGACCCACGTAGGGCGCGTTGCCGTACCAGAGCAATTCGGCGAGTTCTTTCGGGTATTTCACCCAGCCGTTGAAAAGGATGGCGTGGCCGACCTGGAGTCCCCAAAGGTCGTTTTTCGAGCGAATGCCGAGCGAAACCGTCTCGATGCGTTGGTCGAAAAAGACTTCGTTTTCGGGTTCCAGTTTGCCAATGGCGTTGTCGAGGTCAATGACGGTGCGGTCGCCGTCTTCCCGGAAAATATCCTTGTAGGCGATATCGCCGGAATGCGAGAGGTCAATAGAATAGGCCGGCAGGCCGATAAAAAAACGTTTGTTTTTTGGGTAAAAAGCCGGATTCACGCTGTTGCTGTGCCATACATCGGGCAGCGAATTGAGCATGAGTTCTTGTTGAGCCACTATTTCTCCGGCAAAAAAGAGGCAAAAAAGAGCAGTTTTATATTTGAAATGCATCGTTGCTGAAATGAGTTGAAAGGGTTTGAGGCGTTTGAGTTGTTTGAAAAGTTTGAGGGGGGGGTCGTCCCTCAAAATCGCGTCTTCGCCTTGATGCCCATTTTGATGGTCACATTGTCGGTAGCGAGCAGTTTCACCGGGACCGAGCCGTTTTGGGCTGTGGTGAAGGCTGTTTTCAAAAACGCTTTTTTCGTTTGCCGGATAGTCTCGAAACGACTGGATGACATGGGGATAAATTTCTCCGTGCGGGTGATACCCGTCGCGACACCTTCATTGTTGATGGGCGCGGCTTCCATGATAAATTGCGACCCGCCGTCGAAGAGCGAATCAATCGCTACGCCGTTTTCATCGAGAAAATAAAGTTGGAGATTGGAGGAAATCGGCGTGCCGTTTTCGCTCACGAGTTTGAATTCGACGGACTCGACGTTGTTGGTGTCGAGGTCGGTGAGACTGCCGAAGTCGAGGTCGAGCGTTTGTTCGGCGCCGAAGTTTTTGGCCGAACCTTCCAGGAGTAATTCCACCGCGACGGATAGTTTGATAGTACTGCTATCGGTCAAAAAGCCGATGATATCGGGGTCTTGCTGGGCATTCGAGATGCCGTCCACTTCGTAGATGAGCCGCGTGGGCTGAGCGTTGAAAATGGCCGCGATGTTGGAGTTGGTCTCGTCGAGCGTGATATCGGTGTATTTTGTTTGTCCGACTTCGCCTTGTGCGAAAGAGGGCCAGTTGAAATCCACCGCGTCGTCCACAAAAACGGTACTTTCCAAAGGAATTTCCTCGCCGTTTTGGCCGATAAAACTCAGGTATTTGATGACGCCGCGTGTCGGAAAGCCCCAGGAATTGGAAATCCGCATCGTCACCTTGGGGTTTTTGATTTGCACATCGCCCACGAGGTCGGTCTGGTTGATGTCAATCTCGATGGTGTCGCGGATGAGCGAGTATTGCTGATAGCCCCAGTAACCTTCGAGATAACTGAACTGGAGGTCTTTGAACGTAATAAAAACGCCGGGTATGCCGGGGCTGATTTCGATTTTTATGCGCTCTCCGTTGGGCTTGTATGCTTCATAAATGAACTGCAAGGTATTGTCGGGCGACTTCAAAATATGATCCGTCACATCAATTTCCGGCGAAGCGTAGGTCGCATTGGGCAACACTACAAAAGGATAAGCGAATAACTGGCCGGTCGGCGTCATCATTTGCGGGATACGCAGTTTGCAGCTGAGCGTGTCAGCCGACGTGTTGACGACGGAAATGATGATTTTGCCGTTCGACAAATTCGCCTGGTACACCGTCACGCCGTCAATCGTGTCAATCGGCGATTCGGAAATCGTGTCGGTCAGTGGAAAAATACCGCCCGTGAGGTCAAGGAAAATATCCGATGCCGGTTTTTCGGCCACGTCGCCTGTGTAATACAGCGTCATCGTACCGTCGGGATTCACCACGATCGTGTCGCCCGAAAGCGTGTCATTCAGGACTTTGACCATGAGGTCTTTCAAAACCAGATTGGTAGAAAAAAGCGGGAAAGCGAACTCATTGGAGTGATCGGCCAGTTCGGGATCATCAAAATCGGCCTTGTTGCAAGCCGGCCATACCAGGAACGAAACGAGGAGAGCCGGCACGAAGAAGCGCAGCAGTTGTTTGTAATGCATCAAAGAGAAATCTGTTTGGTGAACTGCAAATAGAACGAAGCGGAGGCGGGCAAAATTCTGAAATCGGGGTTAAAGGTTTTCATTCGAGCGGGCGAAAGTACGGCTTTATTCGTCATTACGTCGTTAAACGTCATTTCGTCATTAAACGTCATTCGTCATTAAACGTCATTTCGTCATTGGGGTCATTACATAAAATGAAAAGCCCACTTCGAGGAAATTCCCAAAAGTGGACTTTATATTTTAATGACCCCCAATGACTTTTAATGACCCCTAATAATCCTCAACGACTTCCGCTCGCCCTTTTCGCTTTTAAGCGTCACCACATACACGCCGTTCGGCACTTTTGAGCCACTCATGTCGAGGCCGTTCCAACGCCAGTCGTGTTTGCCTGCCGCGACGTTTTTCTTTTCTGAAAAAATGATTTTTCCCTGTAAATCAGCGATTTCAAAGAGCAAATCAGCCGCTTCATCTTGTTCCCAAGTGATTACGACCGAATCCCGGAAAGGGTTGGGCGCGGGCGGAAACATCCGCAGTCCCTTGCCGCCCGAAAGCGGCGAATTCGTGCTTGTCACGTCGCCGTTTTCCGCAATCGTGATGTATTGGTTGGGAAAAATATTTCCGAAAACCTGCTCTATGCCCGACGGCCACTGCACCTCGATTGTCACTTTTTCGGCATCGCCCAAGCCAAAATGCGGAGCCAACTGATTTTGCCCGCAATAGCCCGACTGGGCGCTGATTTCCCGAAGTTGCGTCACTTGCTGGCCGCCGATCGTAGCCGTCACCCGCACTTTCGCGCCGATGGCCGAGCGGTTGCTCGTCGTGCCCACGCAGTTGACAACCAGCCAGTTATTGCCGTTTTCGGAGGCGTGATTTTCGTAGAGGTAATCGGGCTGCGAGGCGTTGTAGCAATTTGCCACCGCTAGATCGAGGTCGCCGTCGCGGTCATAATCGCCGAACGCGCAGCCGTACGACCAGCCCATGTCTTTGCTCACGACTTCCGCCGTGTCGCGGGTAAACGAGCCGTCGCCGTCGTTCCAGAACAGGAAATTTTTCAGCAGCCCGCTGCCGAAAGCATTGGTCACAAACAGGTCGAGGTCGCCGTCGTTGTCCACGTCGGCCCATTGGCTGCCGAAGGAGTTTCCGCCGCTCGTGACGACCGGGTCGCTTGTCACCTTCGTAAAGGTCTCGTTGCCGTCGTTGCGGAAAAGCGCGTCGTTGCCCGGTGCATTTGCCAGGAAAACGTCGAGGTCGCCGTCGTTGTCGAAGTCGCCCCAGCTGCTGCTCATGGTGCTGCCACCGTTGGTCACGAGCGGGCTATTTGTCAGTTTCGTGAAGGTCTCGTTACCGTCGTTTCGGTAGAGATTTTCGTTTTCATTGTTCTCGTTTGTGGTAAAAATGTCGAGGTCGCCGTCGAGGTCGAAGTCCGTCCAGTTCACCGAGCGGGTGAGCAAAGCATCGGTCACCGGAGCGCCCGTCGTGATTTTGCTGAAAGTTCCGTCGCCGTTGTTGCGGTAAAAAAAGTCGCGTTTCTCCACAGGGAGACTCGCTGCCAGACCGCTATTGGTCACGAACAAATCGAGGTCGCCGTCATTGTCAAAATCGCCCCACGAAGCCGTTTCGGAGTAGCCTCCGTCGGTCACGAGATTTCCAGTCGTCACCTGTTCAAATGTTCCATCGCCTTTGTTTTTGTAAAATAAGTTGTTGACATCGTACCAGTTAACGACAAAACAGTCGTTGTCGCCGTCGTTGTCAAAATCCGCCCAGGTCGCGCCGTCGGAGGGTTTGTTGTCCTGCACAATCGGGTCGCCGGTCATGAGCGTGAAGCCGCCGGAGCCGTCGTTCAGGTAGAGAAAATTGTTCTGCCCTTGCTCCGGGCCGTTTGTGATGAACAAGTCCAAATCCTCGTCGCCATCCACGTCAATCCAGTTCACCGAGCGCGAATCACCGGGCGTGGTGACGACGGGCGAGTTCGTGATTTTTGTAAAAATGGTTTGAGCGAAAAAAGGCCCCGCCGTCGTCAAGACTATGACGGGTAAAAGGAAAAAAGAGAGAAGGCGGGAGAAAAATGTTTTCATAGCAAAATGTAAAAGTTGTTTTTGTGTAAAGCGGGTTTGCAAATCCGCCGTACAGGCAAAAATGCTTCGTCCTCCTCGCCCCTTTCCCCGTTCGTCAACGGACAACCGCTTCCTCCCTACGAAAAGCAGCCATCGCCGCCGGGTTTTTCCCGAAGTTTGCGCCATGAAACGCCGCGTCTGGTATCACATCGCTTTTTGGCTGGCTTTCTGGTTCATCTACGCCTATTCTTACAGCCGCTACGACGACAACCTGAGCAAATACGCCATCACGGAGGCATTCCAACTGCCTGCCCGGATGCTGGCGACCTATTTGTGTTTTTGGAGTTTCGAGCATTTTTCAAGCCCTGACGGGAAAAAAACCTGGCTCGCGTTCGGCGGCGCGGCAGCGGCAAACGTGCTCGGCGGACTGCTCAACCGGGTGCTGAAAGGCGTGTATCTCGTGCCGGTTTATTTCCCCGATGCGACGTATTCGTTCTGGAGTTACCGCATGATGTACGACATTTTCGACTGTGTATTAGTGAGTTGCACGGCGTTGTCGGCGCGGATGTATTTCCGGCAACAGGCCTTGCAGCGCCGCGAGGCGCAACTCCGGGCGGAAAAATCAGAAGCCGAACTGCGGGCGTTGAAAAGCCAGATTCAGCCGCATTTTTTGTTCAACACCATTAATAATCTCTACGCGCTGGCGCGCATGAAGTCGCCGAAGACTGCGCCGGTGGCGCTGAAATTGGCGAACTTGCTCCGCTACGTTCTCTACGAATCGGCCAAACCCGAAATGCCCCTGGAAAAGGAAATCCAGAACCTGCGCGACTATGTGGAGTTGGAAAAAATCCGCTTCGACGAAGAGCGGCTGGTGGTAAAAATGGAAACTGACCTCGACGACCCGAATCGCCCCATCACACCTTTATTGTTGTTGCCTTTGGTGGAAAACGCCTTCAAACACGGCGTGAGCGAACAGCGCGACGAAGCTTGGGTCAACATTTTTATTTCCCTGAAAAACAACGTTTTGGAAGCAAAAATCGAAAACTCCTCAACCTCCGAACGCTCCGAAAACCCGCAAGGCATCGGTCTGCAAAACACCCGGCGGCAACTCGAATTGCTCTACCCGAACCGTCACGATCTGACCGTTTCAAATGCCGAAAACACTTTTTCTGTCTTCCTTAAAATTAACTTGTAACCGAGTCAGGCGGTGACTCGAAGTCACCGCCTGACTCAGCATAATTCCCCTCGAAATTTTACTCAAAGTGAACGAACAACGAACAACTTTCAACGAACAACGAACGCTCAACTGCCTCATCGTCGAAGACGAACCGCTTGCCGCGACCATCCTCGAAGACTATGTGCGGCAAGTGCCCTACCTCCGGCTCACGGGTCGCTGCGCCGACGCGATGCAGGCGCTCGAAGCCTTGCAAGAGGCGCCGGTAGATGTTTTGTTTCTCGACATTCACCTGCCAGGATTGAAGGGTTTGGACTTTTTGCGGGCGCTCCAATACCCGCCGCAAGTCATTCTGACGACGGCTTATCACGAGTACGCCCTTGAAAGTTACGACCTCAACGCCGTGGATTATTTGCTCAAACCCATTGACTTCGAGCGTTTTGTCAAGGCCGTTCAGAAACTGAAACGGCCAACTGCTACTGCAACTGCTATTGCCAACCGCTCGTTCCAGTTTTTCAACGTCAACAAAAAAATGGTGCGCGTGTGGCTCGACGAGATTCAGTACGTGGAAAGCCTGAAAGAATACGTCCGTATTTTCCTGCCCGGAGGCAAATCCATCGTGACCAAAATGCAGTTGGGCGAACTCGAAAAATCGCTCGAAGGCTTCGGCTTTTTGCGGGTGCATCGCTCGTTCATTGTGGCGCTTCGGCACATCGAGGCGTTCACGGCGACGGAACTGACGGCGGGCGGCAAGGAGATTCCCGTCGGGCGGCAATACAAAGAAGAGGTGGCGAGGGTGCTGGAAAATCTTTCGGGAGTGTGAGAAGCGACACTTTTCAAAAAGTGTCACTTCCAACCGCGTTACTTTTGCCACAAAAATTTCCCTTGTCTCCTCGGAATAAAATCATTCTCATCTCGCCCGCTCACCCGCTGCGCGGCGGCATCGCAGCTTCTTCTGAACGGCTCGCCCAAGCCTTGCAGGAAGCCGGGCATGAAGTCGTAATCTACTCGTTTTCATTGCAATATCCGGCGTTTTTGTTTCCGGGAAAAACACAATACAGCGACGACCCACCGCCTGCGAATTTGAACATCAAAACCCGCATCAACTCGGTCAATCCTTTCAACTGGCCGCTCGTGGGGCGCGAAATCGCACGGGAAAATCCCGACCAAATCATCGTCCGGTTTTGGTTGCCGTTCATGGGGCCGTGCTTGGGGACGGTGTTGCGGGCGGCGCGTTTTTTTGCAAAAAAACAACTCAAGGTCACGGCTTTGGTGGACAACATCGTTCCCCACGAAAAGCGGCTCGGTGATCGGGTTTTTGCCAAATATTTCGTGCCTGCCTGCGATGATTTTGTCGTGATGTCGAAGTCGGTGGGAGAAGAAATCAAGGGATTTCAACCCAAAGGTTCAATTCGTTTCGCCCCGCATCCCATCTACGACATTTACGGCGAGCCACTTGAAAAGTCCCTTGCCCGGCAGCAACTTAGTTTGCCGGAAAACGCGCCCGTAGTCCTGTTTTTCGGCCTTATCCGAAAATATAAAGGATTGGATTTGTTGCTCGAAGCACTCGCTCAAACGCCTGAAATTCACGCGCTTGTGGCCGGCGAGTGTTACGACGACTGGGATTTTTACCAAAAAATAATTGATAAAAACGGGCTGGCCGAGCGGGTTCATTTACATCTCGATTTTATTCCAACCGACCGGGTGCGGCTGTTTTTTTCGGCGGCAGATTTGGTCGTTCAGCCTTACCGGACGGCGACGCAAAGCGGCATTTCACAGATTGCCTATCATTTTGAAAAGCCGATGATTGTGACGGAAGTGGGCGGTTTGCCAGAAATCGTGACGGACGGCGTGTCGGGCTATGTGGTGCCGCCGGAACCGGGCGCGATTGCCGTAGCAATGCACGATTTTTTTGAAAACAAAAGGGCTGAAAAAATGGCGGCCGGTGTCCGGGAAGAGAAAAAGCGGTTTTCGTGGGAGCATTTGGTGGAAAAACTGCTGGCCTGAAAAAAGCAAAGCCCGATTGCCTTTTACGACAACCGGGCTTTGTGATCCCGACAGGGCTCGAACCTGTAACCTACTGCTTAGCGTACCTGCTACGGCTTTCGCCGCCCCCGAGCAATCGGGGTTTGTGGTCTGGACTGTCTCTTCACCTTATTCCGATTTATATCGGAACTTAGGCGTCCGGCGTACAGTCTCTGCATCCCGAATGCTCGGGACTCACGATTACCAAGTCTTGAGAATCAAGACGTAGGCTTTCCTGAACAGCCAGAATCCCACAGGTGCTTTCGCTGCCCATGGCTCCTAAACTTGAAGGCAGTTGCTCTATCCGTTGAGCTACGGGACCAAACTTTTTCAGCCGTTGCAAAAGTAAAAACTTTCGGCCAACTCAACCTTCCCGCTTTTTGCAAAGTTCCGCCGCCGAACTATCTTTCGGGCAAAACTCGCACAGATGGAACCCACACCGCCTCCCACCAACATCCAAATCGAAGAATCCTGGAAACAGGTTTTGGCCGACGAATTTCAGCAGCCGTATTTCGCCGCTATTAAGACTTTTTTGGTGAATGAAAAGCAGGCGGGCAAGACGATTTATCCGCCAGGGCCGCTGATTTTCAACGCTTTCAACAAAACGCCATTCGACGCGGTGAAGGTCGTCATCCTCGGCCAAGACCCTTACCACAATCCCGGCGAGGCCATGGGACTTTGTTTTTCCGTGCCAAAAGGCGTGAAAGTGCCGCCTTCGCTGGTCAATATTTACAAAGAAATAAACGCCGAACTCGGCTTGCCTATCCCGAATCACGGCGACCTGACCTACTGGGCCGAACAGGGCGTTTTGCTGCTCAACGCCATGCTTACGGTGGAGGCCCGCAAGCCCGCTTCGCACCAAAAAATTGGCTGGCAGACATTCACCGACGCTGTTATTCGCCATATTTCCAATGAAAAAGAAGGCGTGGTGTTTTTGCTTTGGGGCAATTTCGCCAAAGGCAAAAAGCCGCTGATTGACGAAACGAAACACTACGTCCTCGAAGCCGCGCATCCTTCGCCACTCGCTGGCGACGCTTTTCAGGGCTGTGGCCATTTTGCCCACACCAACGAAATTCTGGAAAAACAGGGAAAAACGCCGATTGACTGGCGTGTCTCGCCTTGATCTCATCTTCTCACAACTCTCTCTCCTTTGCCCGGTCTTTATCTTCATATTCCTTTTTGCAAACAAGCTTGTCACTACTGCAATTTTCATTTTTCCACTTCGCTGCGAAGCAAGAGCGAGATGGTGGCGGCTCTTTTGCAGGAACTGGAACTCCAGCGCGATTACCTCGGCGGGGCCGAATTGAGTTCTGTTTATTTTGGCGGCGGCACGCCTTCTTTGTTGGAAATAAAAGAGTTGGAACAGATTTTTGAAAAAATAAACGATTTACATCAAGTAGCGCCCGATGCCGAAATCACGCTGGAGGCCAACCCTGACGACCTTTCAAAAGAAAAACTTCGCGACCTGAAAAATTACACGCCGGTCAATCGCCTGAGCATAGGCATCCAATCATTCAGCGACGAAGACCTGCGCTGGATGAATCGCGCGCACTCCGCTGCACACGCGTTTTCCTGTCTCGACGACGCACTTGCTACGGGTTTCGACGACCTCACGATTGACCTGATCTATGGCGCGCCGACTACTTCTGACACACAATGGGCTGAAAACCTGCGCATTGTATTCGACTATGCCATCCCGCATTTGTCCTGTTACTGCCTCACGGTCGAAGAAGGAACTGCGCTCAGCGCCTTTGTGCGGCGTGGACAACAACCGCCAGTGGATGAAGAAAAAGCGGCTCGTCAGTTTGAATTTCTTATGCAAACGGCCGCTGAACGCGGTTACGAACATTATGAGATTTCCAATTTCGCCCTGCCGGGTCGCCACGCCCGGCACAACAGTAGTTACTGGTCCGGCGAACCTTATCTCGGGGTCGGCCCTTCAGCGCATTCTTTCGACGGTGAGAGCCGGCGATGGAACATAGCGAATAATGCACTCTATATCAAAGCGTTGAGCGAAAATAAAATCCCTTTTGAACGCGAGACGCTCACAATTGCCCAACGTTACAATGAGTATGTAATGACCTCGTTGCGCACGATGTGGGGGGCTGATTTGCACAAGATTCGCAGTTTCGATGAGGCGTTTGCTGGGCATTTTTTGCAGGTGGCACAGCCTTTTTTAGAGCATGGCACGATGGAAAAAAGGGATGAAAAATACCGGCTGACCAGGGCCGGGAAGTTTCTGGCAGATGGTATCGCGGCAGCATTATTCTGGTCGGAGTCAGACAAATGAAGTACCTGCGGCAGGGCTTTTCGTTGAAATTCCTTAAATTTTATTTTTGTAGAAAAGTATAAATATCAATTAGTTAGATATTTTTACGGCCACAACCTTGTTCCCTTTTCATTTTCAAAACGAAAAAATCATGTTAAAAGAACTCAAAGCATTTCTGCTGCGCGGCGACGTTATCACGTTAGCAGTTGCCTTCATTATCGGTGGCGCTTTCAACTCAATTGTAACTTCGCTGGTGGAAGATGTCATCACTCCAGTTATTGGCCTGATTGTCGGGCAACCGGATTTTTCAAGTATCGCATTCTTCTACGAAAAATTAGATGAAAACGGGAAACCCGTAGGTGGCATCCAAATCGGCAAATTCATCAATGCCCTTGTCAATTTCCTTATCGTCGGCACGGTACTGTTTTTCGTGATTAAAGCCGCTGGTAAAAAATCGGAAGAAATAAAATAATTTGAAAATTAGCGCTTTTCGCGTTTTAGAAAGGTGTTCGTTTTGCGAAACGAATGCCTTTTTTTATTCAGTGTTTCCCGGTTTAAAAAGAGGCGGTATTCAAAATTAAATTTTGGAAAAACGGCTCTTATTTGAAAATAAGAGCGTTTTGTTATCTGAAAATGTCTTGTTGGCTTTTGGGAATTTTTATCGCAAATTTTTATTTCACAAAAACTTAACAAAAAAGCGATTCGCCAACTAATATTTGGTTGGAAAAAGTTGTAGTACCTTTGCGGCGTTATTTGTTCACTAACCCATAGTTTGAAAATGACTTTGAATCAACTCGTAGATGCACTCGATGCGCAAGTCGTAAAAGGAGACATCGTCGCCGCCTTCGACCAATTTGCTGCCGACAACTGCGTCACGCTTAGCACCCCCGAAGACAAAACCACCTCTAAAGCGCAAAAACTGGAAGCCCTCCGTTGGTTTTTCAACAACGTCGCTTCCGTCAACCGTATCGAACGCCTCGCTTCCAAAGTTGGCAAAAACACAACTGACTCGCAGTTTGTGTTCGATTTCACCGACAAATCCGGCAACCAACTCGTGTACAACGAAGTGATTCGCCGCACCTGGAAAGGCGACAAAATGGTAGAAGAGCAATACTTCATGGGCGCCACGCTCCAAAACGAAAAACCTGCCGCTGCCGCTAAAAAGCCAGTCGCTACGAAAAAAGCCGAGCCGGTAGCCGACAAAAAGCCGGCCACCAAAAAATCCGCAGAGCCCGTTGCCGCCCAAAAACCGGCTGCAAAAAAATCTGCCGAGCCTGCTGCGGAGAAAAAAACTACCGCGAAAAAGACTGCTCGCAAGTAACTCACCGTCAGGGACAATTCAGAAAAACACAATTAGCCCGGCTACCTCAGGTCAGCCGGGCTTTTTTGTTTTCGGAAAAAATCTGCTTTCGACGTTACTTTGCTGCCTCATATTCCAAGCAATGACAAAAAAAGCCTTCCTTCTCATCCTCGACGGCTGGGGTCTTGGCCAAAAACCCGAAGCCGATGCCATTCGGCAAGCCAACACGCCTTTTTTTGACCAATTGTGGGAAAAATACCCGCACAGCACCCTCGTCACACATGGTGAAGACGTGGGTTTGCCCGACGGACAAATGGGCAATTCGGAAGTCGGCCACCTCAATATCGGCGCCGGACGGATCGTGTGGCAGGAACTGGCGCGTATCAACAAAGCCGTTCGCGAACGCGAACTGCATGATAATAAGGTGTTGCTCGAAGCGCTCGATTACGCCAAGACGAACGAAAAAGCCGTCCATTTTATGGGACTCGTCAGCGACGGCGGCGTACACTCGCACATTGAACACCTGAAAGCTTTGTGCGACATCGCCGTTGAAAATGGAAATCAAAAAATATTCGTCCACGCATTCACCGACGGGCGCGACTGTGACCCAAAAAGTGGCGCGGGTTTTCTGGAAGATTTATTGAAGCACATTGAAAATAAGCCGGTTAAAATCGCCTCTGTCATTGGACGCTACTATGCGATGGATCGCGACAAACGTTGGGAACGTGTGAAACTTGCCTATGATTTGCTCGTGAACGGTATCGGTGAAGCAGTTGACAGTAGGCAGTTGGCAGCAGCAGTTCGCAAGTCTTATGAGGCAGGCGTGACCGACGAGTTTTTGAAACCAATGATCGTTGCGAATACCGGACAGAAGGAAACGATTCAGCCTGGAGATACTGTCGTTTGTTTCAATTTCCGCACCGACCGCTGCCGCGAAATCACGCAAGTACTCACGCAGGAAGAGATGCACGAGTACAATATGCACACGCTGCCGCTGCATTACGTCACGATGACTCGCTACGACGAAACCTTCCGTAACGTAAAAGTGATGTTTGAAAAAGACGACGTGACGATGACGATGGGCGAAATCCTGGAAAAAGCGGGTAAAACGCAGGTGCGGATTGCCGAAACGGAGAAATATCCGCACGTCACGTTTTTCTTCTCCGGAGGTCGCGAAGAGCCGTTCAAAGGCGAGCGTCGCATCATGTGCCCTTCCCCCAAAGTGGCGACTTACGACCTGCAACCTGAAATGAGTGCGCCCGATATTCGCGACGCGATTATGAAAGATATTCGGGAAAATGAGCCGGATTTTATCTGTCTCAATTTTGCCAACACCGACATGGTGGGCCACACAGGCGTATTCGCTGCCGCCATGAAAGCCGCCGAAACGGTGGACCAATGTCTGAGCCAAATCATCCCGCTCGCCCTCGAACACGACTACTCCTGCCTCATTATCGCCGATCACGGTAACTCGGACTACATGATCAATGAAGACGGCACACCCAACACGGCGCACACGAAAAATCCCGTGCCGTGCATCCTCGTGAGCAAACATCTTGCTGGAAATGAGAAACTTAAAAACGGGCGCCTTGCCGATGTGGCGCCAACTTTACTGGCGCTGATGGGCGTTGAAAAAGGAAAAGAAATGACGGGCGAGAATCTTTTGGTTTGAAAATTTGCCTCCATTGACACAAAAACAAAGAGAGATTTCTGTGAAAATTTGTGCGAATCTGTGAAAACCAATTCATGACTACGTTTCCACTCGCCACAACATCACCGTCCGGTCGTCACTGCATGAGACGAGGCAGTCAGGCAGCCAAAGTAAGCGATTCACCGAGTTGATGTGTCCGCCAAAACGCATCGTGTCTGCCACTTTGAGGAGTTGGAATGTTTGCGCGTCCCAGATTTTCAGCGTTTTATCGCGGCTGGCGGTGGCAAACAAGTTTCCTTCCGGTGAAAAAACGATGTGATTCAGGGTAAACAAGTGGGCGGGTTGTTCAGGAGTAAGAGACGAGGAGAGAGGGGTGGGGGATTCCAAATTTTCCAAATCCCAGACGCGCAACATCGCATCGCGACCGCCGCTCAGCAAGTAGCGGGCATCAGGCGAATAAGCTACCGCAAAAACAGAATTGGCATGCGCGTTTTTTACAACATGCTTTATTTCAAACGTTTCAACGTCGAGGAAGTAAATCGCGTTGTCGCTCGCGCCAACTGCGAGTTCTTTCCTTTTTTCAGAAAATGAAAGGCTGCGCAGGGCCTGGTTCGAGAGTTGCAAACTTTCCAGACTGCGACTTTTTTCCTTATCCCAGCGCGTCAAAATGCCGTCTCCGCCGACTGTAAAAACCCAATTTCCGGCAGCCAGAATATCGAAAGTGCCTTTTCCGTGATGCTGAATATTGCGCGTATTTTCCGGCATCGAGCGGTCAACCCAACGCACGCCGCCGTTCATATCGCCTGCCACGAGGCGGCCATCCGGCAGACTGCACAGCGAAAAAATCTGCACTTCCGTCGAAGCGGCTAATTGCCCTGTTTCCGGGTCGTCGAGGTTCCATTCTGCCACCCAGCCATCGCCTCCGGCAGAGAGAAAATGGCGTTCGTCCTTGCCAGGAGCAAGGGCGTACACGGCAGCGCGATGGCCCGTGCAGGTGTGGATTTTTTCGATTTTCAAAATTATTTTACCGTGATTTTTTTAGTTAAAATTGAAAATAGATTTTGACGTAGGCTTTGTTGCATGAACATTTTCCCTTTGGCAAAAGCCCAAATCTAATGTTGAATATTTTGGGTCGAGTCAATATTTTGAAAATTATTCGGCAAAAATCGAATCCCTCAAATTAAGTTTATTCATACGACAAAGCCCATTTTAAATACTCCCCGAGCACTTAAAAGTGGATATGACAGGAGGATTGTAGTAAATTCACTCAAAAAAAAAGACAACCCCGCTTGTCTGAAATATTAACCGAACCCACCTTTTATTTGACCCAGCCCCTCAAAAATATCAATTACAGGGCGTCAGGGAGCAGATGAAGGGTATCTGAAAGGTGGCTTCGTCATTTGTCGCATTTGCACATTTCGGAAAAATGGCCTTCGGAGATAGCAGCATTCGGGCATGCAGGCGTATCTTCATCGCCAAATTTTTTTCCCCTAATCTTTTCCGTGAACAAACTTTTTTCCAAAACATGAAAAGCCGATACCTGCCTGCCCTGCTGCTCCTTTTCGCCATTTTTTCCTTTCAAAAAATTGCCGCCCAAACCAACGTCACGGTCGAAATCATCGGCCCGACCTTCATGTGCGCCGGTGAATGCGACACCTTTTATGCCCTGATAAACAACGCGCCGCCGCCCAGCCCTTACACGCTGGTCTGGTCCGTCAACGGCAACCCGGATTTTTCCAACAACAGCAAAATTGTGTATTGCCCGACGGCTTCCACGACCTTGACCGTCACAGTGGTTGGCCCGAATGGCCTGGTTTCCACGGACGAACACACGATTACGGTGCTTCCTTTTTTGCCTCTGGATATCATTTCTTCCAACCCTGCACCCTGCAACCAGGACAGCAGCGCCTCCGACCCCAATCAGTCGGCCTGTGAAAAAGTTTGCCCCAACACAACCGTTACATACTCGGTGCTCATAAACAACCAGCCCGGCGGCTCGCAAAACTCGCTCAACTGGCAGGTGACGGGTGCGAGCAGTTTTACCGTGAACCCGCCTTTTAAAAATTCGGTCACCGTGACCTGGGGCGCGCCGGGCACAGGGTCGGTCGTCGTTTTTTCCGACGGTATCACGGGGTGTTCGGGCGAAGATGCGCTTTGCGTCACCGTCATAGCCGAACCGGCGGCAAAATTTACTGCCGACCCTGCTCCCAACGCCGGCACAGTGCAGGTTTGCAAGGGCCAAACGGTTTATTTCGACAACCAAAGCACGGGCGCGGACGGTTACGAATGGTTTTTCAGCGACGACCTTTCCACGTCGGCTGAAATTGACCCGCAACACGTTTTTCAAACGCCCGGCAACTATACCGTGCGGCTCATCGCGCGTTCGGACTGCCTTTGTGCCGACACGACGACGCTCGCAGTCGAAGTGCTCGATGCCGAAGCGCCGACACTCGACTGCGTGGGTACGATTTGCCCCGGCGCGACGGTAACTTACACAGCCTCAAATGCTTGTCCGCCCTATTCCTGGTCGGTCACGTCCAACGGAACCATTCTGAACGGCGGCACGGCGACAACGGACAGCATCACCGTGCAGTGGAATGCCGGGCCGGAAGGGGTCATCACGCTGGCTGCGCAGCCTTGCTCCGGCAACGCCTGCCCCAACCCGGCGGGTATCAAAATTCCGATTATTTCGGACGATGCGCAGATTCGTGGCGAAGAACAGGTGTGCCCGTCGGCAGTGGAAGTGTACAGCATCCAGCCTTATGGCGGGACGGGTTTTGTCTGGACGCTGTCGAGCGGCGGCGCCATCGTCGAAGGGCAAGGCACGAATCGCGTTACCGTTGAGTGGGCTGATTTTCCTAACGTGAATACGACCCACTGGCTTTCTGTAAAATATGATAACTGTTACCTCGGCTGCGGGGGCGAGGACTCTATCGGGGTAAAAGTGTTGTCGCCTTTTGTCGTTGACGGCCCGGTGGAAGCCTGCGAAGGCGCGAGCGGCGTTTTCAATTCCAAATTGACGTACAATTTTGACGACATCGCCTGCAACTGGACGCTTTTTGCCCCCGACGGCTCTGTTTCCTGGACTTCGGCGGCATCGTCAGCATCGGTGAATGTGCCTTTTGCAAGCGGAGCAGGGGTTTATCGGCTGTTGGCCCAACCGGACAATCCGGCGCTGACGTGTTCCGACGATGCGGACTGGGCGATCAATGTCGCGCCTTTACCCGCTACTCCGACAGGTATTTTGGGTGAAAAAACGATTTGTCCCGGCACGACCTACACGTATGAAGCGGCGGGTGTTTCACCGGCAAATAATCTGCGTTGGACTGTGCAAAACGGGGCGGGTGCGCCGGTCGTTTCGTTCGGCGACCGCATCAATGTTACCTGGGGCAACGCCAATCCGCGCTGGATTTCGGTCGCGCAGGTTTCCACCAACGGTTTGAATTGTTCTTCCGATACTGCGTTCCTGAGCGTGCAGGGTATCGGTCTTATTTTTCTCAACGGCAGCCAGGTCGTGTGTGAAGACGCGACGGCGAATTACTCGATGATCGCGCTGCAAAATGTTGATATTCAGTGGAAAATAACGCCGCCGTCGGCAGGCGCTGTATCGGCAGGGCAAGGCACGAATGCCGCTGAAATTTTTTGGACAGAAGCGGGCGGTCACGTCGTTTCGGTGGAAGTTTGCAACCAAATGACCTTCCTGCCGGTCACAGTTATCGCTTTGCCGGAGCCAATGGTGCAACATCCATCGAGTGTTTGTGCTGGCCAAACGGCTCCCGTGCAAACGGCATCGCCATACCAAACCTACTCCTGGCGCGACGCCGCAGGAACGGAACTGGCCACGACCACTACGACGAACTTGGGGCCAGGCAGTTATTCCGTTCGGGTGGAAGACGCCAACGGCTGCGCCGGAACGAGAGCTTTTACCATTCACGAAAACCCCAACCCGAACCTTAGCATCACGACTGCCGACCCGACTGTTTTTTGCAACCTGACCGACAATGTCACGCTCACGGCGCTGGTGAATGCCGATGGCAACCTGAGCTATCAGTGGCTTCAAAACGGTGCGCCTGTCGGCGCCAATGCGCCGGTATTTACCACGAATCAGGCCGGAAATTACACTGTTCAGGTAACGACTGCGAACGGCTGCACCGCTTCGGCGGGGCCACTGGCCTTGTTTGTTGATTGCAGTGGCGGTGGCGGCGGCGGAGGGCTTCCCGGCGCGGGCGCACCGCCTTGCCCGCCTGGCAGTGTGGATTTTTCGGCCAACACAACGCCTGTGTGCGATTCCTTTCAGTTTCAGTTGATTCCCGGCCCGCAGTATCAGAGCGGTTCGGCACAATGGACTTTCGGCATTTCCGGCGGCGCAGTCGTCGGCACTTCGGCAGTCGAAAATCCGGGTTTTAGTTTCCCGAATGCAGGAAAATATATCGCTGTGCTTCAGGTTACCCTGACCAATGGGGATGCCTGCGTCGTGATTGATTCGGTGAATGTGTTGGCTTCGGCGCAATTTTCCGCCACGCCCGATTGCGCGGGCAAGGCCACCGCTTTTCAGGATCTCAGCACTTTCCTTCCGGGCAGCGGGATTACCGACTGGGACTGGAATTTCGGCGACCCGCCCAGCGGGGGTAGCAATATTTCCGACCTGCGCAACCCGACACATTTTTACAATACAGCGGGAAATCCCGTTGTGACGTTGACCATCACAGCCATTAACGGCTGCACGGCGACAACGAGTCAGGCAATACTTATCCCCGGCGCTTCGCCGGCGCCTTTCGCGTTGCCAGCACAAAATTGCGCCGGCAATGCGCTCGAATTCATCGCCAACACGACGCCCGACATAACGCAGGTGACCTGGAATTTCGGCGATCTCTCGTCCGGCGCGGCGAACGACGCGACGGGTACGCCGGTTTATCACAATTTTGCAGCGCCGGGGAATTATGCCGTAAACACCACATCGTCAAATGCTTACGGCTGTACGGCCGTCGAAACGCAAATTGTTACCATCGCTCCGAACGGTCTTTCCGGCACCATAACACCCGCCAATCCTGCCCCGATTTGTGAAGGAACGACGGCGACTTTGACCGCTCCACCCGGCGCTCTTTCCTACATCTGGTCGGATGGAATCACCACGACGCAGACATTTACAACCGGCGACGAAGGCTCTTATTCGGTGACTTTGACGGACGCTAACGGCTGCACGTATTCGCCGCCGCCAGTGAATGTCGAAATCAATCCCGGTCCGGATGCTCTGATTAAAGCATTGCTGGAGAATGAATTAGGTCAAATTATCGGCACATCTTACCCGACGCTTAACACCTGTGAGGGCGAAGATGTGCACCTGATTGCGCAAGGCAACGGCGTGTACACCTATTCCTGGTCGGGCGGCAACGGCACGGACGATGAAGTGTTTTTCTCCGACGACCGCAACAACCCGCTGCCAGTGGGAACGCACACTTACACGGTCACTGTGACGGATGTAGCGAGCGGTTGTACTTCGGTCACCGATCCTTTTGTTGTGACGGTAAACCCCGTTCCGAGCGGGTTTTCCATCGCTGCGAGCGGAACTTGTGCCGGCGATGCCAACGTCCTGACTTACAGCGGTCCGCAGCCTGCCAACTGGCAGTTTATCTGGAACAACGGCGAGTTGGGACCAAGTCTCACGACCGAAGAAGCGGGCCTTTTTTACATCCGTGTCATCAACGAATTCGGCTGCGAGGCCAGGAGCAATTCCGTCGTCGTGTTGCCCGGCCCGAACGTAGCGGCCATTCCGGCGGGTTGCCATTCGCGCTGCCGCCCCGACACGCTTTGTTTGCCAAACATCCCGGACATCGTCAGTTGGCAATGGTATTTCAACGGAAATCCTGTGCCGGGAGCCAACGGTCCTGATTTTGTAGCAACCCAAAGCGGCTCGTATTATGCCGAACTTACCGACATATTCGGCTGCACCAACCAGAGCGACCCACTCACGCTCGACCTGTTCGACGGCTTCGGCAACATCGAAGGACAGGTTTGGGCCGATGTGAACGCGAACGGCGTGGTGGACGCTGGCGACACGCTCGTGTCGGGTATCGCGGTGAATTTGTTGCAAAACGGAAGCCCGGCAGGGTCGGGACAATCCGCCTCGAATGGCGGCTTCTCGTTTGCGAACATATTGTCCACCAATTATTTAGTGGAAATTGACACTGCGTTGTTGCCGTTGGGCTGGCAAGTTGTCATCGGACAAAATGCCGTGTCGCTCTCCGGCTGCGACGCCAAAGGCGAGAGCGATTTGCTCCTGGGAGCCTGCCCGCCACTGTCGTCGAGCCTGACGTTGACGGCTTGCGCCAATGAGGCGGCCATTTTCAACGGCGTGCCGGTGCCGGCAGGTACGACCCAGAATTTTCTACTGTTCACGCCGGGTGGCTGCGACTCTACGGTGGCGGTGACGGTTGACCCGATTGCGACGTCGAGTTTTACCTTGTTGGTCAATGTTTGCCCGAACGAGGTGTACGATTACAATGGCACCTTGCTCTCCGGGGGGGAGACCCAGGATTTTGTTTTTCAAAATTACCTCGGCTGCGATTCGGTCGTGACGGTGAGCGTTTTTGAAGTAAATGCCTCCGCGTCGTCGTTTTCGGTGAGCATTTGCCCCAGTGCAACCTACGATTACAACGGCACCTTGCTCCCGGCAGGCACCACGCAGGATTTTCATTTTCAAAACCAGTTGGGCTGCGATTCGACGGTGACAGTGACGGTGACGGCGCTGCCAGTTTCTGCTTTTTCGTTAGACGTGAGCGTTTGCCCCGGAACGTTTTACGACTACAACGGGACTCAAATTGCCGCAGGCCAGAGTCAGAGTTTTTTATTTCAAAACTACTTAGGTTGTGATTCGACGGTGACGGTAAATGTGGGCGAGTTGCCGGTTTCAAGTTCCAATTTGAATGTAAATATTTGTCCCGGAACGTTTTACGATTTCAACGGCGTACCAATCGCGGCAGGCGACACGGAGGTTTTCACCCTGACTAATTCGGCGGGCTGTGATTCCATCGTGACCGTGACGGTGAACGAATCGCCGACCAACTACGCTGTCATAGACGCGTTGGTTTGCGAAGGCGACACGTTTTTGTTCGACGGTGTGGAAATTCCGATCGGGGGCGTCCAGATTTTTACCTATCAAAATATGTGGGGTTGCGACTCGATTATCGAGGTGGCGGTGGGCAGTTTTGGCCCTATCGAGACCTCGTCGCTGTCGGCGATTGTGTGCCCTGGCGAGACGTACGCGTACAACGGCCAGCAACTTGCGCCGGGCACGACGACGGATGTGACGCTCGCCAATATTTGGGGTTGCGACTCCATCGTGACCGTGAGCGTGACGGCTTATCCCGTCGCGGCTTCGACGCTGGAAGTGGAAGTGTGCCCCGGCACGACCTTCGATTTCAACGGCACGCAACTCGCAGCGGGCACGACGCAGGATTTCCAGTTTACCACGCCCGAAGGCTGCGACTCGACGGTGACGGTGACGGTGACGGCGCTGCCGGAAGTGACTTTTGGCGTGACGGCGGAGAGTTCCTGCGCGACCTCGCCGACCGGCAGTTTGACCGTGACAGGCGCGACGGGCGGAGCGCCGCCTTACCGCTATTCGCTCGATGGTCTGGCGTTTCAGGACGAGGTTTTGTTTGACACGCTCGCGGCGGGCGATTACACGGTTTTCCTCGAAGACACGAACGGCTGTATTTTTGAGGAAAATGCCGACATCGCGGCCTTGCCGCGCCTCGAAGTGTTTTTGCCGGATGGCGTGTTGCCTTGCGATAATTCGGGTACGCGCATCGAAGTAGGGACAAACGATTTTCTCAAAGACCTGACTTTCAAGTGGTTCAATGGCGACACGACTTTTTTCACCAGCGTAGCAGAAGCCGGCCCTGTGTGGGTGGATGTGACGAATCGCTGCGAAACAGTGCGCGCTGAAGCCGCCGTCAACTGGGAAGATATTCCGGCGAACACGAGTTACGCTTATATCCCGAACGTGATAAAACCCGCCTCATTCGACCCGGACAACTCGGAATTCAAGCCGTTTTTCCAGCCCAACCTGACGATTCTGGACTATCGTTTCGAGGTGTTCGACCGTTGGGGCAACAAGTTGTTCAGCGCCGAACAACCCGACCTCGGCTGGCGCGGTTCTTTCCGTGCCGATGAGATGAATCCGGGTGTGTACGTTTGGTATCTGAAAGCCCGGCTGATTTTCTGCGGACTGGAAAAAGAAGTGTTGCTGAAAGGGGATGTGACGGTGGTGCGGTGAGGGGGAGTTCAAAAATTTCCTGCCCTCAGCACTGGTTGGGGGCAGGAAATTTTTTATTTGTTCATAAATTTTCCTTCAAAATTCCGACTTTCACAGCCACGAAATCAAACGTCAACTATCAACGTCATGCCCTCCGACACCTACCGCGCCATCACTGCCTGGGCCGAAGAAGACCGCCCGCGTGAAAAAATGCAACTCAAAGGCAAACAAGCCCTCACCGATGCCGAATTGCTCGCCATCCTTATCGGCTCCGGCACGGTGGGCGAGAGCGCCGTCGCGCTGGCGCAGCGCATCCTCGCGTCGGTAGATCAAAACCTGCACGAACTCGGCAAACGCTCCGTGAAAGAACTCCAGCGCTTCAAAGGCGTAGGCGAAGCCAAAGCCATCACTATCGCCGCCGCGCTCGAACTGGGCCGCCGCCGCCAACTCTCCGATCTGCGAGAGCGCCCGCGCATCAACTCCAGCCGCGACGCCTTCCACGCCATCGCGCCCTTGCTCACCGACCTGCACCACGAAGAATTTTGGCTGCTCCTGCTCAATCGCGCCAACGAAGTTTTCGCCCGTGAGCGACTCAGCACGGGCGGAAGCGGCGGCACGGTCGTGGATGTAAAATTGGTGTTGAAAGCCGCGCTCGATGCACGCGCGGCAGCGATTATTGCCGTGCACAATCACCCTTCGGGCAATCTCCAGCCCAGCCAGGCCGACGTGGATTTGACAAAAAAACTGCAACAGGCCGGCGCTTTGCTTGAAATGCCTGTGCTCGATCACCTCATCGTGTCGGAGCGGGGTTATTACAGTTTTGCAGATGAAGGATTGATGTGAGAAAAAGTCCGAAGAAAGATTTTTCGGAAAATAACCTCGACGGTTTTCCAGAAAGTTTGCGGTAGTTTGTTGCGACTTTGGGATGAACAAACTTGTCTTTAGGGCATTTTTCAGGTAAAAAACAGCAGCCTATGAACCAACTTTCTACACACCTGACCCTGTTCGGCGGGGTCGTCCTACTTTTCTTTTCCTGCTCCTCCCAGCCCGACTGCTATGATCTGGCAGGCCGCTGGACGAATCGCGAAGGACAAATTCTGGAATTTCAGCCCGGCGGTAAAGCCCTGTGGCTCATCCAGTTCGGCAGTCAATTCGACACATTTCCCGTCCTGTACAATTACACTTGCAAACAAAAACCGGCCCATCTCGACCTGAACGGATTTCAGGCCGGGCCGTTGGTGGGCAAAACGCTTTTCGGCATCATCGAATGGATGAGCGACAGCACTTTTCGCCTCGATGCCGAACCCGGTACTTCACCCGAAGTCCGGCCCACGACTTTCAACGTGGAGCAAACGCAGCGGTATTACAGGGAAAAATAGTTGAATCAGTTAAATGGGTCGGAACAAATGAAATCGTTCCTGACGAATTCATCTGCTCCGACCCATTCAACCCTTCTTATGCTTGGGCGGTCGGCGTGCCAAAATTCATCGGCGGGATGTTTTGGTCTATCTCTTCAATTTTGCCGAACTGCATTTCGTATTTCTGCAAATTATCTTTCAGCGCGTAGAGCAATCGCTTGGCGTGTTGCGGCGTCAGGATGATGCGGGCTTTCACTTTCGCTTTTGGCACATTGGGCATCATGCGGATGAAATCCACTACAAATTCGGCGTTGGAGTGCGAGATGATAGCCAGATTGGAGTAGATGCCTTCGGCGGTTTCTTCCGACAACTCGATGTTGATAGCGGGTTGTTGCGGATTTTTATTTTCTGCCATTGTAAATGAATGTTTTGAGTGCTAAATTAAGTTTGGGGTTGCAAAAGTACCGAAAGAAACCGAAGAGAAAGGCAGAGGTTTAAAAAAGTGGAGATAAACATTTGCAAACGAATCTTCAATTTTTAAGAAAACTGTTTTGCAAACCGAATTAGTGTTACCTTCGCGCCCGCTTTCAAAAAAGCAGGGGTAACGGCTCCGCCCCAAAGTGGAGCCGATAAGTGGTTCAACACTAAAAAGCCCCAGAGTCAACCGTTTTTCATTATGTTACTCGACGACGAAAAAGACATCCAGAAAGAGCAGGAAGAAACACCTGAAACCGTTGCGGAAGCGACGGTAGAAACGCCTGCCGCCGAAACAACTCCCGAACCAGCAGAAGAAACACCTGCTGCCGAAGAAGAAGTTGTGGAAGCAGCGCCCGCAGTAGCAGCGGTCAAAGTAGCAGATAAAAAGGAATCCGAACCAGTCGCTGAAGAAGCACCTGTTGTAGAAGCGGCGAAAGGAGCAGAGAAAGAAGAAGAATCCGAACCAGTCGCTGAAGAAGCACCTGTTGTGGAAGCGGCGAAAGGAGCAGAGAAAGAAGAAGCCGAACCAGTCGCTGAAGAAGAGGAAGAAGTAGAACTCCCTGTTTTTGAAACCGTTGCGACCGGTGGCGCTCACGACGATTTCAACTGGAGCATGGACAAACGCGGTACCTTCGCCTACGACCCGACAGAAAAGGCTGCCCTGCTGAAGCAATATGACGCTACTTTGAGCAATGTTGCCGAAAACGAAATTATCAGAGGCCGCGTCAGCGCCATCAGCGGCGGCGACGTAGTGCTCGATATCAACTACAAAAGCGACGGTCTTATTCCGTTGAGCGAATTCCGCGACACCCCGGGCCTCACGCAAGGCGACGAAGTGGAAGTGTACGTGGAAAGCCAGGAAGACAGCGAAGGTCAACTCGGCCTCTCGCGCCGCAAAGCCAAAATCCTGCGCGCCTGGGAAAGCATCGTGGATTCGTTCAAAAACGGAACCATCATTCGCGGTACGGTTATCAGCAAAACCAAAGGCGGTCTTATTGTGGACTGCAACGGTTTGGAAACCTTTCTGCCCGGCTCTCAAATTGACATCAAGCCCGTCATTGACTACGACCAGTACGTGGGCAAAGTGATGGAGTTCAAAGTCGTGAAAGTCAACGAGCAGATCAAAAACGCCGTGGTAAGCCACAAAGCGTTGATCGAGAGCGACCTTGCCGAACAACGCGAACACATCCTCGGTAGCCTTGAAAAAGGTCAGGTACTCGAAGGTATCGTCAAAAACATCACCGACTTCGGTGCATTCCTCGACCTCGGCGGCGTGGACGGCCTCCTCTACATCACCGACATCAGCTGGGGACGCATCGGCCACCCGAGCGAAGTACTCTCGCTCAACCAGCGCATCAACGTTGTGGTGCTCGACTTCGACGAAAATAAAAAACGCATCAGCCTCGGCCTCAAACAACTCACCCCGCATCCGTGGGAAGTGTTGCCGGCCGACGTCACCGAAGGTTCTGTCGTAAAAGGCAAAATCGTCAATATCGAAGACTACGGTGCATTTGTGGAAATCCTGCCCGGCGTGGAAGGCCTCATTCACATCAGCGAAATTTCCTGGGGCAACCAGAGCATCAACGCCAAGGAATTCTTCAAAATGGGCCAGGAAGTGGAAGCCCGTGTCGTTACCATTGATCGCGCCGACCGCAAAATGTCGCTCTCGATCAAACAACTGACCGCCGATCCCTGGAGCGAAATTGAAGAACGTTTCCCGATTAACAGCAAACACACCGGCACGGTCAAAAACATTACTAACTACGGCATCTTCGTCGAACTCAGCGAAGGCGTGGGCGGCATGGTGCACATCAGCGACCTGTCCTGGACGAAGCGTTACGCACACCCCAGCGAGTTCACTAAAGTGGGCAGCCCGATGGATGTCGTAGTGCTCGATATTGACAAGGAAAAACGCCAAATCAGCCTCGGCCACAAGCAAACGCAGGATAACCCCTGGGATGCGTTCGAGAATATTTTCCCGGTTGGTTCCTACCACGAAGCCACTGTGCTGAAACGCGACGACAAAGGCGCTACTTTCCAAATGCCGCATGGCCTCGAAGCCTTCGCTCCGGCCAAGCACATCAAGAAAGAAGACGGCCAGTCAGTGGATGCCGGCGAAACGGTCACGGTAAAAGTCATCGAATTCAACAAAGATGACCGCCGCATCCTCGTGTCGCACACGCGTTATCTGGAAGATTTGAAGTACAAAGCCGAAGCGGTTGTGAAGGCTGAAAAAGTGAAAGAAGAAGGCGAAGCACAAGCTGCTATTGCCGATGTGCAGAAAAAAGTTGAGAAAGAAACCCTCGGCGATTTGGCTATTTTGGCTCAATTGAAAGAGCAACTCGAGAAGTAAAAACACCTTGAATTTCAAGGCGATGGAATAAAAAATCCCTCGTTCCGACTTCGGAGCGGGGGATTCTTTTTTGATTTGAGATTGCAGATTACATGATTGTAGATTTTTGATGTCCCGAAGTGAGTTCTTTTTGAGTTGAAAACTCATTACTTCTAAAATCAAAAATCATGTAATCGGCAATCGTCAATCAAAACCACTCGGTCTTTTCCGCCGCCGGCTTCCGCTTGCCCGGCAAATCCGGCGCTTCGTGCCAGCCGAGGTAAAACAAGCCGAGACAGCGTTCGCCCGGCTGCAAATTCAAAAATTCGTCGGCCTCCAAAGCCGCTCTCGGCGTGCTCCAGTAACTGCCCAAACCCAGCGCCGCACAAGTCAGCCACATGTTCTGAACGGCCATTGCGACAGAGGCGATTTCTTCAAATTCAGGTATGCGAGCCTCCGGGTCGCGCTGCATCACGATGGCGATGACGGCTCCGGCCAGCAGCGGATTCTCCCCGCTTTTTTTCATTTTTTCTTCTGAAAACTGCTCCGGCGGAGTGTTTTTCAAATAAAAATCCAAGAAGTAAGCGCTCAATTTTTGGCGACTTTCTTCCGAATGAAAGACCCGGAAACGCCAGGGCTCGGTCAGGCGGTGCGTCGGCGCCCAGTTGGCATTTTCCAATAATTGCTCGATGAGGGCGCGCTCGACGGGTTTTCCCGGAATATAAAATTTAGGAAAAATAGCGCGGCGGCGGTGAATGAGGTCGGAGATGTCTGAAACGGTCATGTAAAGAAGATTTTGGCCGCAAGTTACGCAGCCTCCACTTCTTCCGGTGCCACCGGCTCCACCTGCGCCTCCTCTTCAGGTGTGTCAATGATGTCCAACTCCACGCGCAGATTTTCGATGATAAAATCCTGGCGCTCCGGCGTGTTTTTGCCCATGTAGTAATCCAAAACGTGATCGAGATTCGTGTCTTCGGGCAGGATGACCGGGTCGAGGCGAATATTTTCACCGATGAAGTCGGCGAACTCGTGGGGCGAGATTTCACCCAAACCTTTGAACCGGGTGATTTCAGGTTTGCCGCGCAGTTTTTGAATCGCCGCCTGTTTTTCCGTTTCGGAATAGCAGTAAAAAGTCTGCTGTTTGTCGCGCACCCTGAACAGCGGCGTATCGAGGATGTAGAGGTGGCCGTTGCGAACAATATCGGGGAAAAACTGGAGGAAAAACGTGAGCATCAGCAGGCGGATGTGCATCCCGTCCACGTCGGCATCGGTAGCGATGACCACGCGGTTGTAGCGCAGGTCGTCCATCGAATCCTCGATGTTCAGCGCGTGTTGCAGCAGGTTGAACTCCTCGTTTTGATACACGATTTTTTTCGTTAACCCATAGCAATTCAAGGGTTTACCTCTCAAACTGAACACCGCCTGCGTGTTCACATCGCGGGCTTTGGTAATGGAGCCGCTGGCTGAGTCGCCCTCCGTGATGAAGAGGGTAGAAGCCAATTTTTGCTCATCCGGGCCTTTCTCGTTGAGGTGGTATTTGCAGTCGCGCAGTTTTTTGTTGTGAACGTTGGCGGCTTTGGCGCGTTGGTTAGCGAGTTTTTTTACCTCCGAAATTTCCTTGCGCTCGCGCTCGCTTTGCTTGATGCGCGACTCCATTGCCTTCGCAACTTCCTGATTTTTATGCAAAAAATCGTCGAGCGCCTTCGACAAAAAGTCGTTCATCCAGGTGCGGATGGCCGGGCCGTCGGGTGCGATACGCTCGGAGCCGAGGCGGGTTTTTGTCTGGCTCTCGAACACCGGCTCTTCCACGCGCACGCTCACGGCGGCGATGATGCTCTCGCGGATGTCCTTCGCGTCGTAGTCTTTTTTGAAATGGGTCCGCACTACTTTCACCAGCGCCTCGCGGAAGGCATTGAGGTGGGTGCCGCCCTGCGTGGTGTTCTGGCCATTCACGAATGAGTAGTTCTGCTCGCCGTAGTGGTTGCCGTGCGTCATGGCGATTTCGATGTCGTCGCCCTTAAGATGGATAATGGGGTAGCGGGTTTCTTCCGAGCCGGTTTTTTTCTCTAAAAGGTCGAGCAGGCCGTTTTTGGAGAGAAAAGTTTTGCCGTTAAAGTTGATTTTTAGCCCCGCGTTGAGGTAGGCGTAGTTCCAGAGTTGCTGCTCCACGTATTCCTGCACCCAGCGGAAATTGCGGAACATCCCGTTGTCGGGTTTGAAAAAAATGAGTGTTCCGTTTTCTTCTTTCGTCGGCTCTAACTTGCTCTCTTTCTTGAGGTTGCCAAATTGGAACTCTGCCCATTTGGACTGTCCTTCACGGATAGCCGTGACTTTAAAATACTCGGACAAAGCGTTCACGGCCTTGATGCCAACCCCGTTGAGGCCGACGGATTTTTTGAAAGCCTTGTTGTCGTACTTCGCGCCGGTGTTGATTTTCGACACCACATCCACGACTTTTCCGAGCGGGATGCCGCGCCCGTAATCGCGCACGGTGACGCCTTGCTCGTTGATGGTCACCTCGATAGTTTTGCCGTAACCCATCGCATACTCGTCAATGGAGTTGTCGAGCACTTCTTTCAGCAGGACATAGATGCCGTCTTCGGGCGAAGAGCCGTCGCCGAGTTTGCCGATGTACATGCCTGGCCGCAAGCGGATGTGCTCGCGCCATTCGAGGGTTTTGATTTCTTCTTCGGTATATCTGACCTCCGTCATTCGTTCCTGGTTATTCGTTGTTAGTTGACCGTTATTCTTGTTGCGATGGTCAGTAGCGACCTTATTGGCCTGCTTTTTCGATGTTTTGTGATGGACGCCCAAAGTAACGAAATTTTAATTTTCTGACTTGTGGAAAGAAAAATGATGGGCGAAGTTAAAACATTTTTTTGTTGTAAAAACAAATTGTGTTTTAATGCTGAATAAATGTTCAAACGTGTTTTTAAAGAGATTCCCCACCTGCGTCCGTTTCCCGGTAAGAAATTACCCACAAGCCGAAGAAGGTAATGAGGCCGTTGATGAGGATGGTGAGAAAGCCCACGTCGAACCATTGCTTGCAGCCCACTTCGATTCCCCAGGTGAGCGCAGGGGCCAGGATGCAAATGAGCGGTACCCAACGGTCGCGGATTTTCAAATCGGTGAAAAGGCCGAACATGAACAAGCCGAGCAGCGGGCCATACGTGTAGCCGGCGATTCTGAAAATCAGGTTGATAACCGCGTCGCTACTCAAGGCATTGAGCGCCAGAATGATGAGGATGAACAACACAGAAAACCCGAGGTGCACGAGCGTCCGGAGGCGTTGCTGGCGTTTCACGGCATTTTCGTAGGCGAGCCGTTCGGCAGGCTCGGCGTATTCATGGGGCGGTACGGGGGCGTTTTTTTCAAAATGCAGAAAATCAATACAAAAACTCGTCGTGAGCGCCGTGAGTGCCGAATCCGAACTGGCGTAGGTGCTGGCGATAAGACCGAGAATAAAGAAAATGCCAGCGCCGAGGCCGAGATGCTCGAATGCGATTTTCGGGTAAAGGTGATCGGTGCGCGCAGGTATTTCCAGCCCCAATGTGCTGGCGTAGAGATAGAGCAACGCGCCGAGTGTCAGGAACAAAAAGTTGATGATAATCAGGTAGATGCAGAAAACGAACATGTTTTTCTGCGCCTCGCGGATGTTTTTGCAAGCGAGGTTTTTTTGCATCAAATCCTGATCGAGCCCCGTCATGGCAGTCGCGATGAGCGCCCCGCTCAGGAATTGTTTGACAAAGTGATTCGGGTCGGTGAGAAAATTATCGAAGAAAAAAATCTGCCCGTAACGGCTGTCCATCACGGTCGGTATGATGTCGCCGAACTGAAAATCGAGCGCTTTCCCAACAGTCACAACCGTAAAAATCAACGCCGCCAGGAAAAACGTCGTCATGATAGTGTCCGTCCAGATGATGGTTTTTAGCCCGCCTTTGAACGTGTAGCCGTAAATCAGCGCGAGCATCAGCGTCACCGTCACCGGAAACGGCACGCCGAGCGGGCCAAACACGAACATTTGCAACACACTGGCAGCCAGAAACATACGGGCTGCCGAACCCAGCGTGCGCGACAACAGGAAAAATGCCGAGCCGGTCTGGTGCGACCATTTGCCGAAGCGCTGGGCAAGATATTCGTAAATTGAAGTGAGTTGCAGGCGGTAATAAAGCGGCATCAGCACAGTGGCGATGAAGAGATAGCCCGCCAAATAGCCCAGCACCACCTGCATGTAAGAAAACGCCATGTTCAGCCCTGTGCCGCCGACCTTTCCCGGAATCGAAATAAACGTGACGCCGCTGATACTCGTGCCAATCATCGCGTAGGCTACCACGTACCAGGGCACTTTGCGGTTGGCGAGGAAAAAACCCTCATTGCCCACGTTGCGCCCGGTGAACCACGCCACTCCCACCAGCATGGCGAAATACAAAAACAAGACAATCAGGACGAGTGTGGGCGTAAGGTGTTCGGTCATGTTTTTTCAGATCAGAACGCGGATGAGGGATTCGGGGGGCGCGGCAAAAGTAGTTTTTTTTGGAAAAAGCCTCAAAAGGCTGTGAAATCGCTCACTTGCGAAAGATTTGCTTTGTTTTCAAAATTCTGCAAACGCTGCTATTTAAAGAACCTCGTTTTGAAAAATTGCCAATCGCGCCCGTTTTTAACACAAATCGAAAATAAAGTTAAAAAAAACTATGGAATGGAGAAAGTGCTTTACGTTTGCCGGGTTAGTTCTAATCAAATTTTTTTCACTAAAATCTGTTCCAGTTATGAAGTACAAACTCTTTAGCAAGAGCCTGTTCCTACTCTTGCTGCTCTTTATGAGCGCCCAACTAGCGCAAGCTCAGTTTACAGTGACGGGACGCGTCACAGATGCCAGCGGGGAAGGTCTTCCTGGCGCTACTGTTGCCATCGTCGGTGTCGGACGCGGCATTTCTTCCGACCTCGATGGTAATTTCCGCATCGAGGTGCCAGGCACCTCCGCCACGCTTGCTGTTTCCTACACAGGTTTTAAAACGGTCAATGTCGAGGTCACATCCTCCAACCCTGTTGCGAACGTCGTCATGGAAGAAGACTACGCAGGTCTGGACGAGGTAGTAATATCGGGTCTGGCAACCAACATCAAACGTTCCAATCTCGCCAACTCCGTCGCTACTATCAGTGCCAGAGAACTGACCGGCATCACTAACCAAAGCACGATGGACGGGGCTTTGTACGGTAAATTCCGGGGTGCTGAAATCCGCGCCAACTCCGGTTCGCCGGGCGGCGGTATGTCAGTTCGCCTGCGGGGCGTTACTTCCATTTTTGGCAATCAACAACCCCTCTACATTGTGGACGGCGTGTTCGTGAACAACGACGCCATCCCACTCGGAACGAATATCGTCACGGCAGCAGCAGCCGGCGGCAATGCCTCCAACACCCAGGATGATGCCTCCAACCGAATCGCCGACCTGGATCCGGAGGACATCGAAAACATTGAAATCCTGAAGGGCGCATCGGCGGCAGCTATTTATGGTTCGCGCGCTGCCGGTGGCGTTGTGATTATTACGACCAAAAGAGGCAAATCGGGAGATACCCGCGTAACACTTTCTCAAACCATCGGTTTCAGCCAGCCGCTTCGTCTGCTGGGTATGCGTGACTGGACCGCCGACCTGGTGGAAGAAGAGTTCGGTGCAGCCGACCGAGTTTTATTCGAACAAAACGGTCTTACAGACTATGAAAAAGAATTGTACGACAATCGCCCCCTCGCTGCTACCACCCGCATAGATGTGTCCGGCGGCAACGAAAAAACGAGTTTTTTCCTCGGCGGTACCTATAAAAACGAAGGCGGACTGGTAAACAACACCGGGTATGAAAAAATATCGGGTCGTCTCAATATCGGCCACCGTTTCAACAACTGGCTCGACATCTATGTGACCAACAATTACATCAATTCGACGGCGGACAGGGGTTTTTTCAATAACTCTAATACGAACGCCACCATCGGTTATGCTGCGGCATTTACCAAACCCTGGCTCGACCTTTTCCCTGTAGGGAATGACTACCCCGCCATCAACGAGGTGGGCTCCAACATTCTGGAAACTGTCGCGCTCGTTACCAACCGGGAGAACGTCAATCGCTACATTGGCGGCGCCACGGTCAATATCAAACTCTGGAGCTCTGAACGGCAGGAGTTGAAAGCCGTCGTACGGGCTGGCCTCGACCAATACACCCTGCGCAGCACTTCCATATTCCCTCAAAACCTGTCCTATTTCCGCGATCCGGGTACCCTGGGCGGCGTATCCATTAGCGGCACAACGGTCAACACCAACACCAACCTTTGGGGCTTTTTGGTCTACACGCTCAATACGACCAAAAACTTTACTTTCCGTACCCAACTCGGCGCCACTCAGGATGATTTTAACCAGAATACGGTGCTGACCACAGCCACTGGCCTGAACGGTTCGCAAACCAACGTGGACCAATCCGGTAACGTTTCCGCCTTCCAGCGCCGTTTCCCGCAAAAAGACCGGGGCGTTTTCCTGCAACAAGAGGTCAACTGGCGCGACTTCATTGTAGCCACCGTCGGCATTCGCGCCGATAAATCCACCAACAACGGCGATGCTAACAAACTGTATTATTATCCGAAAGCCAACCTCGCCGTGAACCTGCACGAAATGGACAGTTGGACACTGGAATCCTTCAGCCAGGCCAAACTGCGCGTCGCCTACGGTCAGGCCGGCCGTTTCGCTAATTTCAACGACCGCTTCAACGCCATGGACGGTACCTTCATCAATGGTTCCAATGGCTTGTTTACCAATGTATTGCGCGGCAACGCGGAAGTCGGCCCGGAGCGTCAGAGCGAACTCGAATTCGGCACGGATCTCGGATTTTTCAAAAACCGTCTCATCGTGGACGTAACATACTACATCAAATCCATTGATGATTTGCTGTTGCGTGCTGAAATCCCGACTTCCACAGGTTACACCAGGCAGGTGCTGAATGCCGGCGCGTTGCGCAACAACGGTATCGAGATCGGGGTTGATATCACGCCCGTGAAAGGAACACTCACCTGGAATACCGGAATCAATTTCTGGAAAAACACATCCAAAGTGACCCGCCTCGACATTCCGGCATTCAACCTCGGCGGTTTTGCAGCCAGCCTCGGCCAATATCGCATCGAAGAAGGCAAAAGCGCCACCCAAATTGTCGGCACTTACGAAGAGGGTTGCACCGATTGCGACCCCGATGGCGACGGGTTCAAAGTGTATGGCAATGCTGAACCGGACTTCAACATGTCGTTCAACAACAGCCTTTACTTTAAAAACTTCGAACTCAATTTCCTCTTCCACTGGAAAAAAGGCGGCGACAACATCAACCTCAGTACATTCCTCTACGACCTGGGTAAACTCACCTGGGACTATGACGACAAAACCCTCGACCCGACGGGTACTCTCGGCAACGGCCCATACCGCCTGGCCGAAACGGACAAAGGCAATACCGGCCCGTGGATCGAAGATGGTGGTTATGTGCGTCTCCGTGAAGCAGGCTTGTACTACAATATTCCGAAAAGGGTATTCAAAGACAAATGCAGCATGCGCGTGGGCGTCAGCGGACGCAACCTGCTCAACTTCTTCGACTACAACAGTTACGACCCCGAAGTATCCAACTTCGGCAACAACGTACTGGCCAACACCGTGGAAGTAACGCCGTTCCCCAGCGCCAAGCGCTTCAATTTCCACATTTCCGCCACCTTCTAAGTCCGATGGCCTGAATGAACAGGGCGAAATGTGATACCTTCATTTTCATCAAAAATTGAACGACAATGAAAAATTTAAATATAAAAAAACTCATTCTGATCCTGCTGCCGGCCTTGTTTTTGGGTATGCCGGCCTGCAAACTCGATGAAATCGAAAACCCCAACGCTCCCGACCAAACCGCTCTCGAAAACGGCGGCGCCACCCTCAACGATCTCCGTCTCCTGGCCGTAGGTCTCGAATCGGTGATGCGCGTCGACATCGAGCAACACATGTGGACACTCAACATTGTGGGCCGTGAATATTGGGACCTGCGCGCCACAGATCCGCGCTACACCGGCGAGTTGCTCGGACGCAACGGCTCTCCGCTCGACAACAACGGCTTCCTGACCACACGCGCTTACGCCCGGCATTATCGTATTGCCCGCAATGCCTGGGTAGTGATGCACGCTACACAAAACACCGCCGCCGCGCTCACTCCCGAACAGCGGAACGGCTTTATAGGACATGCCCGTACCTTGCTCGCTTTTGCCTTGCTACAGGAAGTCAACCGCCAATACGAAAACGGTATTCGGGTGGACGTGGAAGACCCCGATAATCGCGGCGCATTCCTGAGTTACCCCGATGCCTTGCGCGCCATTGGTGAGATTCTCGATGCTGCCAATACCGAATTGGCTGGCGCCGGCACTGATTTTGCCTTCAACTCTTCCCTAGGCGATGTCGCGCGGGTCAAGCAGTTTAACCGCGCCCTGGCAGCCCGCGTGGCCATGTACAAAGGCAACGATAAAGCAAATATGAGAACCTTCCTCCAGCAAACTTGGATAGATCCCGACGGCGACATGAACGAGGGCGTGTATCACATCTTCGGAGCGGGTGGCAACAACATCCTCAATCCCCTCTTTGTCGTACCCAACCAAACGAAATTTGTTGCACATCCGGACTTTGTGGCTAACGCAGAACCAGGCGATACCCGTTTTACGAGCAAGACAACCCAACTGGCCGCTCCCTTCTCCTCTGACGACCTTTCCGGTGATGTTCAGGCGACAATTTTCGCTTCCAATATTTCACCCTTCCCCATCATCCGCAATGAAGAACTGGTGCTGATGTGGGCAGAAGCAAACATTGGTTTCGACAATAACGCGGCCGTGACAGCCATCAACAAGGTGCGCGCGGCTGCCGGGCTTACCCCTTACGGCGGCTCGACGGACGATGCCTCGCTTACTGACCAACTTTTGCACGAGCGTCGTTACTCGCTTTTCGGTGAGGGCCACCGCTGGATTGATATGCGCCGTTTTGGCCGTATCGGTGAAATACCGACCGACCGCCCCGGTGACGTGGTGCATGTGCAGTTTCCGCGTCCCGTGTTGGAGCAGTAGTTTGTTGATTTTTTAGTTCAAAATGAAAAACGGACGACAGGCAAGGCGCCTCGTCGTCCGTTTTTTTTGTTTCGGAAGGCGAAAAACCGGTCAGACTAAAGCTTTCGCAGGCGTCAGGTCTTGCCAGAGATTGGTGTGGTATTTTCCTTCTTTGGCCATTTTTGCCAAGGCCGCTTGCACAGTGTCTTTGTCTTCCGGGTAGGTGACCCCATACCACTGGCTGTCGCTGTTGAGCACTTTTACTTTCACTTTACCTGCTTCGATGAGCGTATTCACCACCTTGGGGATGTAAAATTCCGCTTTCGGGTTTTCCTTGTTTTGCAAAACGAATTCGCGAAACTGGCTTTCAATTTCTTCAAAAATCGTTGGGTGAAAGCCCCAAAAATTCATGGAAACAGGCGTATCATCAGCCAAAAAATAGCGTCCGGTTTCATCCGAAAAGTGAATGCCGTCGTCGAACCGCTCGATTTTTGTGCGCTCCACCACGTCGGTCAAAAAACCTTCGGCATTGACGGAACAAACCCCGCGCGACACCGCGCCGTTTTCCGAAAGTGTGTTGCTCAATTGGTAGGCCACCATGCCGTATTGCGAGGGGGAACAATCATCGCGAAGAAAATCGCCGATGGCCTGAAACGCGTCTGCGCCGTAAAAATCATCGGCGTTGATAGCGACAAAAGGCTCCCGGATGAGGTCTTTGGCCGAAAAAATAGCGTGACCGGTACCCCAGGGTTTGCTGCGCGCAGGTTTTTCGCCGAGCCATTCGAGGCCGGTCGTCATTTCCTGGAAGGCATATTCGGTGCGGATGTAAGGTTCCACTTTGCTCCCGACGATGTCGCGAAAAGCCTCTTCGATGTCGCGGCGGATGACAAAAACGACTTTGCCAAAACCTGCCTTGATAGCGTCGTGAACGGAATATTCGAGGATGGTAGCGCCGCCCGGTCCCATGCCGTCGGCCTGTTTCAGCCCTCCGTAACGGCTGCCGATACCGGCTGCCAAAATCAAAAGTGTTGGTTGTTTCATTGATTGCTTCCTTGTTGCGGCATTTTATGAAAAACGCCATTGCTGATTTGCTGCCGTGCCTGCAAAGAATGTTCCTGAAAAACAGATTTTCTTGTCTGTTGACATTGTGAAAATTCAGGCAAATGTTCAGGCATTTCTACTTTTCAATTCGTTTTCCAGTTTGCTCCGTCTTTTTTATTGGCGTGTACGCACACGGGACGAAAATTATTTGGATGTTTGCGTCAGTTTGAATTTTTGATAAACACCTGATATTCTGTTCTAAAAGTTGCAAAAGTATGCAGAATTCTACCGCCCGCAGCTCCAATTACCTGTACCAAATCAGCATCATCGGCTTGCTGTTTTTCATTTTCGGGTTCGTCACCTGGCTCAACGGTACGCTGATTCCTTTTCTGAAACTGGCGTGCGAACTCGACACGCTCCAGGCATTGTTCGTCACGTTCGCTTTTTACATCAGTTATTTTTTTCTTGCTATTCCTTCCTCCCAAATCCTGAAACGCACGGGTTTCAAAAACGGCATGGCGCTGGGCTTGCTGGTGATGGCGGTGGGCTGTCTCATTTTTATCCCGGCAGCCAATATGCGGGCGTTTCCACTGTTTTTGACGGGGCTTTTTGTGCAAGGCATGGGGCTTTCTCTGCTTCAAACAGCCTCCAATCCGTACATCAGCATCATCGGCCCCATCGAGAGCGCAGCGCAGCGCATCAGCATCATGGGCATTTGCAACAAAGTCGCCGGGATTCTCAGCCCCTTGATTCTGAGCAGTATTGTGTTGAAAAATGCCAGCGCGATCGAGACTCAAATCAATGAAGCCACTGACGCGGCGGTGAAAACTGGCTTGCTGAACGAACTGGCCGGACGGGTCGTGATGCCTTACATCGTGATGGCGATTGTGCTGGCGGCCTTGGCAATCATGATTCGTCGCTCTTCGCTGCCGGAGATTGACACTTCTGCCGATGCTTCGGCTGATGGCGCGGCGTCGAGTCTGGCTGCCGGCCGCACGAGTGTGTGGCAATTCCCGCACCTGGTGCTGGGCGCTGTGGCGATTTTCGTTTATGTCGGCGCGGAAGTGATGGCGGGCGACGTCATCGGGATTTACGGGAAATCGCTCGGTTTTAGTCTCGACCAGACGAAGTATTTTACCACGTTCACGCTGGGGGCTATGCTGCTCGGTTATGTGTTGAACATCATTTTGATTCCAAAATATGTGTCGCAGCAAAATTTCCTGAAATATTCGGCCCTGCTCGGCATCGTGCTCACGGTACTGACCTATTTCACGACGGGTTCGACGGCCGTGAGTTGCGTCGCCTTGTTGGGTTTGGCCAATGCTGTGATGTGGCCTGCTATTTTCCCGCTGGCTATCAACGGTTTGGGAAAATTTACACAAATCGGTTCGGCCATTTTGGTCATGGGTATCGCCGGGGGAGCGCTTATCCCGCAGATTTACGGCTTGCTCGACAAATCGCTCGGATACCAGTTGGCTTTCCTGATTTGCATGCTGCCGTGTTATCTCTACATCCTGTACTATGCCACGTCGGGCTACAGGCCGCGATAAGCCGCTATTTCAAGCCTGAGAGGATGCTGTCAATTTCCTTGAAGGAATGCAGGTCTTTGATGACGTAGTAGATGGCGCCTTTGGCGATGGTCTGGAGCGCGACCCCGTAGTGTTCCTGCGAGGAAAGCATGATGACCTTGATATCTTCGTCCGCTTTTTTGATGTCTTTCAAAATCTCCAGGCCGTTTTTCGCCCCGGGTATTTCTGAATCGAGATAATAGTCGAGGATGATGAGGTCGGGTTCGTCGTCGAGGTGGGCGAGGCAGTCTTCGCCGGTAGCAAACGTTTTGGAACTAAAACCTTGCTCTTCGAGGTGGTCGGCGAGCATGGTTGCGTACATATTATCGTCGTCCACGACGAATATTTTTTGAATAGCCATGATTCAGGTGTGTTGTGCGGCGAAGGTAAACATCTTGCGATTTTCCGACCGTCAACTTACGAAAGCTGCGAAAGATAGTTTCCAAAAACGTCGCACGAACGACGGATTTCCTCTTCAAGCCGCCTGGTTTCGGTGGCGAGCGTCGCAGGTTCCGCGCCATCGAGCAAACGGGTTTCGATGGAAGTGGCGAGTTCGGCGGTTTCTGGTAAACCCACCATTTTCAACTGTGGCTTAAGCGTATGCACCGCCCGACGCAGGGCGTCGCGGTCATTAGCGGCAAGTGCTGATTCGATTTTTGGAAAACTTGCCTGCGCGGATTCGAGGTAAAGACCCAGGTATTTTCGGATGCGGGTCGGGTTGCCGCCAGTGAGTTCTGTCAAAAAATCCAGCGGCGAACTCTCCGAATGTTTTTCAACTCTCGGAAAGTTGGCTCCCATCTCGCCAACGACCGAATACAACGCCTCCAATAACTCGCTCTCTTTGAAGGGCTTGGGCACGACGGCGTTCATGCCGCAGGCTTCGCACTTTTCAATTTCGGCCTTCGTAACCGAAGCGGTGAAGGCAATGACGGGAATTTCGCCGAGCGGCGCAGGCAACGTGCGAATGAGCCGCGTCGCCTCCCAGCCGTCCATTTCCGGCATATTCACGTCCATCAAAACGAGGTCGAACGCGCCAGATTTTACTTTTTCAACGGCTTCTTTCCCGTTTTCGGCGGTCTCGATTTTCACATCGGAGAGCATCAGTTCCAGCGTTTCGACAGCCACGACGCGGTTGTACTCGTTGTCTTCTGCAATCAAGATTCGCAGTCCTTTCAAGGCTTCTCGTTGCGCAGGCGCGGCGGCGTTTTCTTTTGACAGCGCCGTTTTTTCACTGATTTTCAGGGAAATAGAAAAACTAAAAACCGAACCTTTGCCCGGCTCGCTTTCTACTTCCAAACTGCCGCCGAAGAGTTCGGCCAACTGTTTTGAGATGGAAAGCCCGAGACCCGTGCCGCCGTATTTGCGGGTGGTGTCGGCGCTGGCCTGCCGGAAACTCTCGAACGCGCGGGCGACTTGTTCGGGCGACATTCCGATGCCGGTGTCGCGCACTTCGAGACGCAGCCGGCAGTCGGTTTTTGTTTTGTCGAGTACATGAGCCGCGATGCTGACGCTGCCGCTTTCGGTAAATTTGACGGCGTTGCCGGCGAGGTTGAGCAGAATTTGTTGCAAACGAACCGGGTCGCCGATTAAAACGGGAGGAATGGCGGCATCGCACTCGGTTTTGAAAATCAGCTCCTTCTCCTCGGCACGAAAACGAAGGGTGCTGCCGACCGATTCGAGGATTTTTGTCAACTCAAAATCGGTGTTTTCCAATTCCATTCGACCCGCCTGTATTTTGGAAATATCGAGGATGTCGTTGAGAATGACGAGCAGGTTTTGGGACGAATGGCGGATGCTTTCAAGGTATTTTAACTGGTCGGGACGAGGATTTTTTTGCAGCAAAATATTCGTCATGCCCACGACGGCGTTCATCGGCGTCCGGATTTCGTGGCTCATGTTGGCGAGGAATTGCTGCTCCAGCCGCTCACTCTGCTCTGCTCTTTCTTTTTGTCGGTTGAGTTCGGCGGTGCGTTCTTCCACGAGGCGGGTGAGTTCTTCTTCGCGGCGGCGCAGGCCTTCCACCACGCGGTCGGTCTGGTCGCGCAGGCGCCGGGTGAGCATTCCGCCGATTTTGCGGACGACGCCGGGTTCGCTGCCGAGTACGTTGAAAAAAACATCGCGCCCGACTACGGCCAGCGTCGTCGGCTCGTCAGCGGTGACCGACATGGAGCGCGGGCCTTCGTCGAGCAGGGCCAGTTCGCCGAAGCAGCCGCCTTCGTTCAGTCGCGCCGCGACGTAGTCTTCGTCGTGGACTTTCACGCTGCCTTTCAGAATCACGTAGAGCGCGTGGCCGGGTTCGTTTTTTTGAAAAATAACGGCTCCGGCAGGGTATTCTGCGATGTCGCTTTCTTCGGCCAGTTGCTCCAAAATGTCGGGCGGGACGGAACTGAACAAGTCCATCCGGCTGAATCGCTCGGTGAGTGTGGCGGGTGTGGGTTTCATCTTTGAGTCTTTGCCTCGGGGGTGTTTTGCCACAGATTTGCACAAATTACCACGGAAAATCTACTCTTGACTTTTTTGCAAAAATCCGTGCAAATCTGTGGCAACAAACAAAAGTGCCTACTTTTCCACAAAATACATTTCCACCAATCCTTTGTTGTAAACTTCTTTTTTGCCGCGCGGCGTGATTTTGAACCAGGGTTTTACGGCTTCGGCGGTGGCTTTGGAGATGTTGATGCGGCCCGGTTCGCTGTGTTCTTCGAGGCGGGCGGCGAGGTTGACGGCATCGCCCCAGATGTCGTAGGCGAATTTGTTTTTCCCAATGACGCCAGCCACTACCGGGCCGGTGTGGATACCGATGCGCATTTCGCGGAAGAGGACGTTGGGGTGTTCGCGGTTGCGCTGTTCGAGCCAGGCCGTCATCTCCAGCGCGGCTTTTACGGCATCTTGCGGGTGGGTGTCGTTCGGAATGGGGAGACCGCCTGCGCACATGTAGGCATCACCGATGGTTTTAATTTTTTCGAGGCCGTATTTTTCACAGATTTCGTCAAAAGCGAGGAAGCACTCATCCAGTTCGTCAATGAGTTCATCCGGCGAAAGTTGCGAAGAGAGGCGGGTGAAATTGACAAAATCGGTGAAGAGCACGGTGGCCGATTCGTAGTGGCGCGGGGTGGCGTAGCCGCTGGTTTTGAGTTCACGGGCGACTTCGTCGGGCAGGATATTGAGCAGGAGTTGGTCGCTTTTGCTGCGTTCGGCTTCGATTTCTTTGTTTTGGGCCTGAATCTGTTGGTTTTGCTGGTTCAAACGGTGGTTGGCGCGGCGGGCGAACAGCCAACTGGCGCCCAGAATGCCGAGTATCGCCAACAGCATGCCTCCAATCCCATAGACAAACTGCCGGAAAGTGGCTTGTTTTTGCTCCTGATATTCTTGTTCGCGTTGCACCCGCTCCAGTTCTTGCACCCGGCTGATGCTGTCGTTCAGTCGGTTGGCGCGTTCGATGGCTTCTTGTTGGCGAAGCGTGAGTATGAGCGCGTTTTTTCGTTCGGTATCGAGATTTTGGGCTGCAAGGAGCAGTTCTTGTTTTGCGCGGAGGGCTTCGAGGGTTTTTTCACGGATATTGGCTTCGTCCACCTCTTTTTGTTTTTGCAAAAGGAGGACTTCGTCGCGTTTGCGCTGTGCGTCGAGGGCGAGGTTTTCGTTGAGCAGTTTGAGGCGGTCTTGCTCATAGAGCGACTGCTGGAGTTGAAGATCCTGGAAGTTTTGCCGGGCGATGAGGTATTTGATTTGCGCTTCGGCGGCGGAGAGCAGGCCGCGTTGTTGGTCTACGCGCTGTTGGAGTACCTGTTCTTCGAGTCGGATAGTGTCGAGTTCAGTCAGGTATTTGCGGTAATATTCGTAGGCTTTTTCAAAATCGTAAAGTTGATGATAGACTTCCGCGGCGGTTTCGTAGGAGTCGGCGAGCGTTTGGCGCTGTTTGGTTTGGCGGGCATATTTTATAGCCAGTTCATTGTGTGTAAGCGCGTTGTAAAAGTCGTTATTGCTAAAATAGACCCCGGCGATGAGGTGTTCCAAATTAGCGAGGGCAGCCCAATCTTGCCGGCCAAGTAAAATATCGCGTGCCTGCAAAAGGTACTCGATACCCCGTCGGGTTTCGCCGGTGTTGTGGAGTGCCACGCCAAGATTGGCATACATGACTTCAGGATAGTCGCAGGGGATATAGACGCACTGAAGTTCGGCTTTTCGGAAATAATCGAGGGCTTTGGGATAGTTGCGATCGCGGGCGTATTGACGGCCAAGGTTGTTGTAGAGCAGCGATTTTTCCTGCGGCGTTCCGAATGTTTCGATGATGTGTTCGATGGCCGTGTAGTAATAAATGCTCTTGCCGGAGTCGCCACGCTGATCGTAGGCATTGGCAAGTTTTTGGTAAATCTGCACCAAACGCGGATTATTCCCTTCGTCTTTAAATTTGAAAATCAGTTGTTTGTAGTAAAACTCGGCGGTATCGAATTTCGTCAAATACAAAGCTGCATCGGCGAGTTTTTCCATTGTTCCGAAATCCTGCGGCACGTCTTTGAGTACGGCCTCGTAGTAGCGCAGCGCGTGACGATAAAGGCTGCCTTGCCAAAAAATATCGCCTAACGCGCGGTTCACGACCGGTAGCGAGGGGCTGCCGGGCTGCAGTTTGGATTCGGCTTCGAGATAATGCTGGAGTGCCGCTTCGGTTTTGCCGAGGCGGGTGCAAACTTCGCCCAGGAAAATGGATGAGCGCACTACGCCGTCGTTGTAGGACAATTGGCGGGCGATTCGGAGGCTTTCGGTCGCCAACGTTTCGCGTTCGGTATCGGCGCTGGACTGTCTGGCTTTATCCAGCAAAATATCGGCCTCCAACGTGCTGTGGGCGTAGTCGGCTGTCGGCTGGCCGAACAAAGCGTTGACAACCAGCAGCAAGAGGGGCAATATGGAAATTCGTTTTTTAATGATAAGTGATAAATGATGAACGGCGAAGAAACGATTTTTTGTAAAAACTCAGAGAAGTTTCAATGGCACATGGATTTCACGGATTAGACACAGGTTTTTTAGTTTTCGTGAGCGAATCCGTGTCTAATCCGTGAAATCTGTGTGCCATTTGAGTTTTTACGAATTTTTTGAGAAATCCTTTTCAGGGGCTTCGGTATGTGCTACTCGATAGAAATCTCATCCGCAAAAACCCAGCACGGGTAGCCCGCGCCTTTGTGCCAGTCGGGACATTTCCCCAATGAAACGCCGACGACCCGAACGTAGCGCGCTTTTTTTCCTTTCAAATCGAGGGTAAAATCTTTTTGCAAAACGCCCTTTTCGGTCGGGGCCACCTCGCAAATAACTTCTCCGGCGGGGCTGAAATTTTGCCCGTCGTCCGAAATTTCCACCTGCATTTTGGTCGGGAAAAACACCCATGCGTTTTCATCCTGCATAAATCCGGCGCTTATCTTGTTGATTGTCTGCGATTTGCTCAGGTCAATCACAAGGTCGAGATTCACGCCTTCGAAGCCTTGCCAGTCGCCTGTGCGGAAATCCGCCCCGCCCCGGATGCCGTCGATGAGGCCGTTGTCGCCGCGGGCGGTGTATTGGGGCGAGTAGCGGGTGTTGTAGCGGACGTTCAGCTCCTCCTTCATTTTGTTAAAAACAGCGGAGACCACGACTGCTTCAGCCCGATTTCCATCTTTTTGAGCAAAAAACATGAGGCCGGTAGTTTTTTCAATGGCAATTGGTTTTGTGTAACGACGAGGTTTGGGCGCGGGTTCGCCGGTCGTTTGAAATCTCAAGCCGCCGATGTCGAGTGCCTCGCCTTTGTCAGAGTTCGGTTTTTTTATTTTTTCAGGATCAAAAAACATATAGTACAACTCAGCCTCTTTGTCGAGACATCCCAATCCGACCATTTGTCGGTCGCGGAAAACGCGCTCGCCCTTCAGTAAATAGGGCGCGGGCACAATCAATTCATCCCTGATTTCAGAGACGGGAAGGCTCGTTTCTTCCGAACCCCATTTTGAGGGCTGGTTCGTCATTTCAAAAATAAGTGTGCCACCATCAAGAAGTGTTTTATGCGAAAACCAGTTTTTTAAATAAGGTCTGCCGTTTAAATCGGTATTTTTTACAAACCTGTTTTCCGAAGAAACACCCGGCGCGCGCACGACGAAAGTTTTGCCGTTGTCCAAATGCAAAGTGATTTTTTCAAACAACGGCGTTCCAAGGGCGTATTCCACGCTACCCGGTACGACGGGATAAAAACCCATTGCCGATAGTACGAACCAAGCCGACATTTGACCGCAATCTTCGTTTCCACTCAGGCCGTCGGGTCGGTTTGCGTACATTTCGTTCATAATTTGACGGACGTAATGTTGGGTCTTCCATGGCTGACCGACATAGTTGTAAAGATATGCGATGTGGTGGCTCGGTTCGTTGCCATGGACGTATTGACCAATAAGTCCCGTGATATCGGCCTGATTGCGCCCGGTCGTTTTATCGCCAGCTAGAAACAGGCTATCTAATTGATTGGCAAATGCTTCGCGTCCTCCGAACATCTGCATCATGCCCGAAATGTCCTGCGGTGCGGCAAAGCGATATTGCCAGGCATTGGCTTCGGTGTAATTGAAATTGACTTCGTATGGGTCGAAGGGTGTGTACCAGCCGCCGTTGCTGCGTGCCCGAAAAAATTTACTGAAGGGGTCAAACATGTTTTTGTAGTTCTGTGCGCGGCGGATGTAGGTTTTATAGACATTTTCATTACCAGTAAATTTGCCCATTTGTGCGATGCACCAGTCGTCGTAAGCATATTCGAGGGTTTTGGAGACCGATTCGGGCTCTTGTTCCGATGAAATAAAACCTGTGAAGCGATAAGGAAACTGCCCCAGCCGGTTTTGTATAGTGTTGGTTTCCATAGCCTTTAATGCGAGATTTACATCAAAATCACGGATACCTTTGGCGTAAGCGTCGGTTATCACCGGTATCGCATGATTCCCGATCATACAGTCCGTCTCGTTGGCCGACAACTCCCATACGGGCAAAAGGCCGCCTTGTTCGTATTGGCGCAAAAAGGTTTGGATAAAATCGTTCGTCCGTTTCGGCTCCAAAATCGTGTGCAGCGGGTGCAAGGCGCGGTGAGTATCCCAGAGCGAAAAAACGGTGTAAACATCGTGGCCGGGGTTGGGGTGAATTTTGTTGTCGCGCCCGCGATATTGCCCGTCCACGTCGTTCCAGATGTTCGGCGCAATCATCGTGTGGTAGAGCGCCGTGTAAAAAATCGTTTTTTGGTCGTCGGTGCCGCCCTCCACCTCGATTTTGGAGAGTTGGCGCTGCCATTTTGACTGCGTTTCGGCTTTTATTTTTTCAAAATCAAAATGGGCGCACTCGGCTTCCAGATTCTTTCGCGCGCCTTCCATGCTTACGCCCGAAATGCCGACTGTGACCACAAGGGGCTCGTTTTCATTGAAAAAATCGAACAATCCTACAATGGCTTTGCTCTGCACGGCGGGGTCGGTTTCGCGCGGGTCTTTGCTCATGTCCAAAATTTTGGAACCGGAAAACGGCCTCGAAAACCGCGCGACGAAATAAACTTGCTGCTCTTTTGCCCAAGCCTTCGAGACGCGGTAGCCTTCGATTTCCCGGTCGCTCACACGCTTCATGTAAGCGTCCAGCACCTCGTCGCGGTGGCGCAAATCCACGAGAATGTGACCGCGTTCGCGGTTGCCGGGAAAGGTGTAGCGATGCACGCCGACGCGCTCGGTAGCCGTGAGTTCCGCGAGGATTTTGTCTTTTTCGAGAAAAACGGAGTAGTAGCCCGCTTCGGCTTTTTCTTTCGATTTTTTAAACTTCGAAGCGTACTCTTTTGGCTCCAATTGCGCCCCGCCCGTGTAGGGCATGAACAAAATATCGCAATAATCCGCCACGCCCGTGCCGCTCAGGTGGGTGTGCGAAAAGCCGTAAATGATTGAATCTGAATAGTGATAGCCCGAACAGCCGTCCCAGTCCATCATGTCTGTGCGTGTGTCGGGGCTGAGTTGCACGAGGCCGAAAGGAGCCGTCGCGCCGGGGTAGGTGTGGCCATGACCGCCTGTGCCGATGAAGGGATTGACGAAGGGCAGTTGGCAAAAAGCAGCGGGCGGTTGACAGCAGCAGGCGAGAGACAGAAAAAAGAAGAGGCGCGCGAGCATGGGCAGGAAATTTTGACTGCCAAAGGTAGCGCGCCTCCTCTTAATAGGTTACTGCATGGGTACACAAGCCCATTCCGACTTTCTCGCCAGCGCCCTTTGCTTTAGGTTAAAAATGCAGCGCTGGCCGTATCCCACGCGCAAGCCGTCTTTCGTCCACTGCTCTTTTTCGGGACAGTCGGGCATTTTCGCTACATCTTTTTCATCCACCGGCAGCAAAAAATGGAGCCGCTCGGCGTGAAAAATTGTTGGCTCCCCGCAGTAAATCGTATTGTAAAACTGTACCCGTTTGTCCAGATCGAAAATAAACATCTCGCGATTGTCGGGGCCGGTGCCGGCATCTACGAACAGCTTACTGCCGCTGATGCCGTTGAAATAGCCGGCCTCGGGCATCGGGATGACGAAATCCGTGCGACCCGAATCGCGCAAAACGGTGATTTGTTCGCCGGGACCGTCCGCGTTGCGGGTGACCCTTACCGTGTAGTGATGGTACACAAATTCTTCCGAACTGACCGTAATCGGCGACCAGGTGGCTTTGTCGCAGCCCTGAAAACCCGGGGTAGAGTCGCGTTTGACAGCGGCGACAGGAGTATTAGGGTCAATTTGCGGATTGTCCGAGACGACTTTTTGCCCTTCGGGCAAAGGTGTGTTTTTGCAAAAACTCAGCATGCAAAGAATCATCGCTCCAGCGGCGAGTAAAAAGAGATTTTTCATGGAAAAAACAATTTCAGTGTGCGATTGAACGGTCGGGCGGCTCGAATACCGCGCGAATTGAAAATTAGGGCGCAAAATTCCTGATTTCAGTCGTGATAAAATAGAAAAATCAACTTTTTACTGCCACGCCGTTTTCGCCAGCCCATATTTTTAAATCCCTTTTTTGAATCGCCGCTGCCATTAAATCGGGGAAAAGAGCCGGCGTGCAGGCAAATGCGGGCACATCCAGTGCGCCGAAAACGGCAGCATTGTCGTGGTCGTAAGCAGGCGCGCCTTCGTCATTCAATGCCAGTAAAGTCACGACAGTGACGCCTGCGCGGCGCAGCGCCGCCACTTTTTTAAACATTTCGCCTTGATTACCGCCTTCGAACAAATCGCTGATGAGCACGAGGATAGTGTCTTGTGGCGTACGCACGAGGGTCTCGGCGTAGCCGAGCGCTTTGGCGATGTCGGTGCCGCCACCGAGTTGGGTGGCAAAAAGCAATTCCACCGGATCGTGCTGATGTTCGGTCAAATCCACAACTGCCGTATCGAAGGCGACGATGTTGGTTTGCACCGAACGAATGGAAGCCAGCACCGAACCGAGTATGCCCGCGTAAACGACCGACCCGGCCATGCTTCCGCTTTGGTCGAGCAGAAGGATGACGTGGCGCAGCGCATGGCCTTTTCGACCAAAACCGACAAGTCGTTCGGGAATAATCGTTTGAAATTCAGGCTGGTAGTGTTTGAGGTTTTGGTAAATCGTGCGGCGCCAGTCAATCTCGTTGGCGCGGGGACGGCGATTGCGGACGTTTCGATTCAAGGCACTTTGCACGGCCTCGCGGAGGGGCATTCGCAGTTTTTTCTCCAAATCCTCCACTACTTTTTTCACCACAAGGCGGGCGGTTTCGCGGGTTTTGTCGGGCAATGCTTTGTTCAAAGAAAGAAGCGCGCCAACGAGGTGTACGTCCGGCTCCACGCTGGCGAGCAATTCGGGTTCGAGCAGGAGTTGGGTGAGGCCGAGGCGTTCGAGCGCATCGCGTTGCATCACCTGCACCACAGGCGAGGGAAAGTAGCGCCGGATATCGCCGAGCCAGCGGTTTATATTAGGCGAGGAGGAGCCGAGACCGCCCTGACGCTGTGCGTCGTAGAGGGCTTCGAGCACATTGTCCATGCCTTTTTGCTCCGCACTGAGGCTGATTTCCTGCTCGGTATCGGCTTTTTGGCCAAGGATGAGCCGCCATTTTTCCAAAGGAGTTAACATAAAAGGACGTGGATGTTTGCGCTACTTTTGTCGGCAATAAACTCGCTGGTTATGCATGCTTTTTTGTCGCTCGGTCGCTGGTTTTTCGCCATTCCCATCGCGATTTTCGGTTTTTTTCATTTTATGAACGGCAGCCAAATGGTGGATATGATTCCGAATTACCTGCCCGTTCCCTATTTCTGGCTTTTTCTGGCCGGGTCAGGTCTGGTAGCTGCATCGGTGGCAATTTTGCTGGGTAAATATGACAAACTCGCCGCTACGCTCCTGGCTGTCGAACTGATGTTGTTCATCTTGTTGTTGCATCTGCCCGCTGTCATGCGCGGCGACCCGACGGCGATGGGTAGCCTGATGAAAGACTTCGCGCTTGCCGGAGCAGCTTTGCTTTACGCGCAATATGTCGCCAAAGATCGTTCGGTCATTGGGTAATTGAAGTCATTAGAGGTCATCCGACTTACCCTCGATGACTTTAATGACTCCTAATTTCCCTTGATTTTTCGCTCGATATTCGTCGTCGAATACCCTTGAATGAAAGGCAGACTGAGCACTTTGCCACCTTTGGCCAGCACTACGTCGGAACCGACGATTTGTTCCGGCTTCCAGTCGCCGCCTTTCACAAGTACATCAGGCTGAACGAGTTTTATCAATTCCAACGGCGTGTCTTCTTCAAAAATCACGACCGCGTCCACGACTTCCAGCGCAGCGAGGAGGTGGGTGCGCGTAATTTCGTCGTTGATGGGGCGGGTGGGGCCTTTGAGCCGGCGGACAGAAGCGGCGCTGTTGAGGCCAATCACAAGCCGGTCGCCGAGGTCGCGGGCATCGGCGAGGTAGTGCAGGTGGCCGAAATGCAGGAGATCGAAGCAGCCGTTGGTAAACACGATTTTTTCTCCGGCCTTGCGCCAGCGTTCGAGGGTGGCCGGGAGTTGCTCCCAAGTGTGTATTTTTGAGGTTATGGTCGAAAAAAAAGACATTTTCGGCGTACTTTAAGTGTTTGATTTACTTTCGATTGTCCAAATTTGAGACAACAAAAAATGCTTTCTCCTATGAAAAATCAACCTGTGCTCGATTTGCCCAAAACTGCTACCGAAACCTGGCTCGATGTGGCTGCCTGGCTGTTTGTCGCCATGGGTCTCGCGCTCACAATTGGCTATTATTCCGATTTGCCCGAACAAATTCCAACACATTTCGGGCCGTCGGGCGAAGCCGACAAATTCGGTTCAAAGTATACAATTTTCTTCATCCCGGTGTTGTCGCTCGTGCTGGTCGCGGGGTTTGTGTATTTGCTGCAATTCCCACACAAATTCAACTATCTCAACAAGATAACGCCTGAGAATGCCGAGTCGGAATACCGCCGGATGCGTGTCGGGTTGCGCGTAGTAAATGTACTGACAAGCCTCCTGATGTTGGTCATTACATGGAATTTTTTGCGGGCAGCCACCAGCGAAGAAAAAGGCTTGAGTGTGTTATTTTGGATTGTTTTTATGCTAACCGTGCTTGTACCGCCGATAATATTGTTCGGTGGACAGGGTAAGAAAAGCAGAACTTGAGCGGCGAACTTTCCGAAAGTTCGTTGCGCTTTTCGGCGGCGGCACGATCTTAAGTCGTTTCGCCGCTGTTTTTTTCAGCCTTATTCAACACCGGCAACAACACCAACGCCAACACGCCTCCGATGATGTTGTAAAAAATCTGGATGGCGAAAAAGGCGATGTTCGCGTACGAAAACGCGTCCGCGCCGCCAATGCCATAAAGCGCCAGTCCCGCAATCGCCAGCGCGTGAAAAGTGCCCATGCCGCCCGGCGAGGGGATGACCATGCCGAGGGTGCCGAACACAAAAATCATGAGCGCAGCGCCCGCTCCGAGCGCAGCCGTCGGCGGGAAAGCGATGAGGTTGAACCAGCATTGCAGGAAAAACATGAGCCAGATGCCGCCGGAATAAAGCAGGAAAAGAGCCGGGTTTTTCAGTTTGAACACGCTGCGCAGCCCGTCCCAAAAGCCTTTTACAAGTTTAGCAATTTTCTGATAAACAGGTAGATGCGCGATTTTCTCCCGAAAAATAAAAACGCTGACAGCGCCCGCCAGCATGAGGCCAAGCGCCGTGAGCACCAACGTATTTTGAAATAAACTGCCACTTTGTGCGCCGCCGCTTTGGTTTTGCGAAATGAAATTCAGGAGCGTTTGGCCTTCAAAAAGGAAAGCCATGCCGACCACCGCGCCAAGACAGAGAAAGTCCATCAGGCGGTCCACCACGAGCGTTCCCATTACTTTTTCCAACGGAATTTTTTCGTAGCGGGCCAGCGAACCGGCGCGCACGACCTCGCCCATGCGCGGAAAACCGAGGTTGGCGAAATAGCCTAACAAGATGGTCAGCAACGAGTTGGCAAAGCCAGCCCTATGGCCGAGCGGCTCGATGAGCATTTGCCAGCGCAGGGCGCGGAAGATGTTGCTCACGGTGAAAGCGGCGGCGACGGCCAAAATCCAGCCGATGTGGACGGTGGAAAAGTCGTGCAGGAGTTTGTCAATCAAACTGCACTGCCCGGCGGGGATGCCGTCGAGGCGGCATTGTTCCTGGAAAGCGGCGTTTTGGCTGCGGAATACGAGCCACATGATGGTGACCCCGATGCCGAGAAAAAGGAGAAATTGGAGGATTTTTTTCACGGGGCAAAGTTGGCAAAATCATCGGGGAGTGACAAAACAACCCGCCCGATGACTTCTCGTTATCGGGCGGGTTTCTCATTTAATTGCTCGTTTTCATGTAGTTATGAAGAGCGTAAATAATAGGCTGACCGGCATCAATGCCTAATTTTTTCAGTATCGGCATCAGTTTTTCACCAAAAGCGGCAAATGCTTCGGCGGATTCCCACACGTCCACCACCTTGTAACCGTCGTTGGTTTTGTAGCAGGCGTGGGCGATCTGACCTTTAGGCGGGAAGGCCGAAATTTTTTCAAGTTCCACCAAAATCTGGTCGTACTGCGCCGAAGTCATGCCGCTGCAGTTGAAATGAACGACCACGCCAGCGGCGGGCTTTGTGGCGGGCGCTGCCACGAAACTGTTGTGAATCTCATAGACTTCCACATTGGGCTTGGCTCCCGAAGCCTCAAAAATCGGCTTTGTCGCTTCGGCGCGTTTGTCGTAGGCTTCGCGGCTGGGATAAAATCCAAGACCGAACAAGCCGGTCGGCTGCGCGGTGCCCATGGCGTGGAACGACCAACCGGTCTCCCAAACGCCTTTTGACTTCATGGCTGCGACGATTTTTTCATAATCGGCGGTGGTGGCGGTGGATGAAGATGAAATGGAAATTACACCTTTGGTTTGAGCGAGGAGCAGTTGGGCAAAAAGGGTGAGCGCGAAGAGCGCGACGACGGTTTTGAACGTTTTCATTGTCAGAAAAAAGTTAGGTGAAAAAATGTCGTTTGACGGGATAAAAGTGCGCCTGCCGAGTGTCCAGCCGCCAGACCAAAA
>Ga0209172_10001048_pt1 | contig 65206 bp, 52 predicted proteins | sample LarsenN4metaG_FD_184113 | JGI IMG/M metagenome (GOLD analysis project Ga0209172, IMG submission 184113) | Hot spring sediment bacterial and archeal communities from British Columbia, Canada, to study Microbial Dark Matter (Phase II) - Larsen... ...
AGAAAGTTGTCAACAGCCTTGGCTCCAAACTCGGCGCGGAGGTAGGTTTCGATTTCACGGACTTGAAGTTTGGGTTTCGTTTTCCAAATTACTCTTTTGCCCATTGCCGGAAAAGTTTAAAGGCTTCTTCGTTTGAAATCGTATCGCTCTCGTCATAACTTTCCTCGATGGCGATTTCCAACTCTTTCAGCACTTCGGGCGGCATATCTTCCAACATATCCACATGACCAAGCAAGCCGAGGAGGTAGTCTTGAATTTCGGCGAGGGTGTCTTCGTCTTCGATTTTTGCCAGCAGGGTCATCAGTTCACCGCGAAGTTGAGCGACAGCAGGAGTAATGGCAGGAGCGACGGCAGTTTTTTCAGCGACCATGTTTTGAGAATGTTTTTGCAAAGATAAACGAAAATAAAAATGACCCTAATGACCTCCAATGACTTTTTCGCCTTTTTTCCGCCCCTCCTGCACCAATCCCACCACCTCATTCGCCAGCCGTCCCATGTGCGATTCGAGGATTTCGCGGAGGCGACTGTTCGTCTCGGCGTCGGCATCGAGCAGTTCGGGGTACATATCCACGATGGCAGCGTTCATTTCGTCAATGAGGCGGTTGGCGACTTCGTCCCAGGAAGGGTCGGTGGACGCGGCTTTTTTCGCAAGTTTTTCCCAGTCTGCATCGGCTGCGCGGCGCTGGCGGGCGTGCAGCCAGCCCACACGTTCATTTTCCATTTGTTCGAGGTCGAATTGGCGCTCCACGAAACCGTGCAATTGGTGAGGCCAATTGATGGCTTGCGCGTCGAGTCGTTCGAGTACCAATTCAGGCGTATCGCCCTGAGCCCGTGCATGCAATACCGGCGCGTGAAGTAGCAGATCAGCAAGGAAATCCTCGAAATCCACAAGCATATTGGTCATCGCCTCCGGCTCTGTAAAACGGGGGCCGGCGAGGTCGAACCAGATAGTGGCGCGACCACCAGCGGCGATTTCAAAGCGAATGTTCCTGACCTGAAAGGGTTGTTCCGGATGCTGCATCAAATATCTTTTATCGAAAAACGACAAGATAAGTCCATTTTTTGGAAAAGCCTCTTGTCGCAGGCGGGTTTGTTCCAATTTAGTATAACACGACTTTACATAAAATTTTTATTCCAAATTGTTAACTCTCCCTACTTTTGGTCGGTCAAGTGATTCTATTTTTAACGAAACAAAACCAATCCTTTATGAAGCACCTTTTCACTGTTTTCTGCCTGGTATTGGCGCTTTTATTCATCCAGCAGGAAGCATTCGCCCAACCCAAACATGGCTTCACTGTGCGCGCCCTCTGGTACAATTACGAAAATCCCGAACCCGAATGGGAAAACTGGGACGACATCTTCGAGACTGAAGGTCGCGGCATCGAACTGGCTTATAATCGCGTGCTCGACGAACACGCTATCCTGGTTGTTCCGGTCAAACTCGGCACGGCCAGAAAGTCTTCCGAACGCAACAACGGCATCCCGGGCCGCAACGAACTGCTCGCCAATCTCGACGCGCAAATGCAGTACAGCCTGTTCAAACACGGCAGACTCATCAACCCCTACGCTGCGCTCGGCGTCGGCACCACCTGGAATGTGGACGACGAACATTTCGATTTCAACATTCCGGCGAGCCTCGGGATCAATATTCGCCTCGCTAAAAATCTCTACGCCAACGCCCAAACCCAATATCGTTTTTCGCTTGAAGACCGTCCGGGCTGGCATCATGGCATCGGCGGCACTGTTTTCTTCGGCGGCGACGAAGAGGAACCTGCTCCGCCCTCCGACCGCGATGCCGACGGTATTCTCGATATTACAGACGCCTGCCCCGATATTCCGGGCGTGGCCGCTTTGAACGGATGCCCCGACCGCGACGGCGACGGCGTAGGCGATGCTGACGACAAATGCCCCGATGTGGCCGGCGTTGCTGCCCTCATGGGTTGCCCCGACCGCGACAGCGACGGCATCACCGATGCTGAAGATACCTGCCCTGACCAGGCTGGCATCGCTGCGTTCAAAGGTTGCCCGGATACGGACGGCGACGGCATTCCTGACAATCTGGATAAATGCCCGCGCGAAGCAGGTACCGCTGCATTGCAAGGTTGCCCGGTACGCGACCGCGATGGCGATGGCATTGCTGACGCGGATGACCGTTGCCCCGACCAGTACGGCGGTTCTGCATTGAGAGGTTGCCCCGACCGCGATGGCGACGGCGTAGCCGACGGCGATGACCGTTGCCCCGACAAAGCGGGACCTGCCAGCAATAAAGGTTGCCCGGAAATCAAGGCTGAAGACAAAGCCAAACTGGAGCGCGCCATCAAACTCGTGCAGTTCCAGACCGGCAAATCCACCCTGCTGGCTTCTTCTTACAAAGTGCTCGACGAAGTTGTTTCCGTGATGAATCAGTACCCGGAATACAGCCTCAACATCGGTGGTCACACCGACAACGTGGGCGACGACAAAATGAACCAGGAATTGTCAGAGCGTCGCGCCAAAGCCTGCTACGAGTATCTGGTGAGCAAAGGCGTGAATGCTGCACGCATAGAGTATGCCGGTTATGGCGAAACCAAGCCGCGAGCGACCAACGCTACCGCTGCTGGTCGTGAGCAAAATCGCCGCGTGGAATTCGAGTTGTATGTGAAATAAACGGAGTCTGATTCCTTATTTCAATCGAAAAAATTGCCTTTGCTCTCTCGTTGGAGCAAGGGCAATTTTTTTGTTACGTAAAAAAACATATCCGGGACTAAAGTGTTAGACAACATTAAATGGCATCTTTGATTGCCGATTTAAAATTACATTCAACAAAACAAATTTTTTACCAATGAAAAAGTTGTCAACCTTTCTCCTGGCAATAGCCTCTTTGGCATTGCTTCAAAACACACTTTCCGCTCAACCTCGCCACGGCATCACTGCCCGCTACAACTTCTACAACTACGTCAGTCCTCAGCTTTCGGATCGCAACTTCGGCGATGTCTGGGGCGATATTGACGGCGGGGGCTTCGAGTTGGCTTACCAGTGGTGTTTCGCGCCGCAAACCTTTCTTGTGATTCCACTCAAGTACGGCAAGGCGCGTATCCCGTTCAGTGATGCCAACCCGGGTTACGACCACAATTTGTTCAACCTGGATGCACTCTTGCAGTACGAGTTGTTCAACCACGACAATCTCATCAATCCCTATTTCCACTTCGGCTTCGGCACTACCTACGATTTCGATACAGAAAACGAGTTGCCTTTCATCAGACCGGAAGACCGGAAAGAATGGGATTTCAACATTCCGCTCGGCATAGGGCTGAACGTCCGGCTCACACGCAACCTTGATTTGAGCCTTCAAACCCAATACCGCCCTTCGTTGCGCGACCGCGCAGGTTGGCATCATGGCGTCGGCCTCACCTACTATTGGGGCGCTGAAATGGGTGAAGACGGCGAATTGAGCGGGATCAAAGACCGCGACGGCGACGGCGTACTGGACAAAATGGATCGCTGTCCCGACGTGCCGGGTCTGGCTACACTCTCCGGTTGCCCCGACCGCGACGGCGACGGCATTGCCGACGACGAGGATCGCTGCCCTGACCAACGTGGCACAGCACTGGCGAAAGGTTGCCCTGAACTCGCTCAAATTGATAAGGACGTGCTCATACGCGCCATTCGCAACGTACAATTTGAGACGGCGCAAGCGACTTTGCTCTCGGCCTCCTATCCGGTGCTCGATGAAATCGCTTCACTCATGCAGCGTTACCCGGCGTACAGCCTGCGCATTGGCGGCCACACTGACAATGTCGGCGACGACAAAATGAACCTCGACCTGTCGAAACGCCGCGCCAAAACCTGTTACGATTACCTCGTTAGCAAAGGCGTCAGCGCCGCACGCATGAGTCACGATGGTTTCGGCGAAACGCGCCCTGTCGCTACCAACGATACAGAAGAAGGCCGAGCCCAAAACCGCCGTGTAGAGTTCGAACTTTATGTGAAGTAAGCATTTGCAAAAGTGCTTTTAAATGACAATTGCCTTCACCCACGCAGGGTGAAGGCAATTTTTTTGGAAAAACAATCGAACTCGCCGGGTTTTAGAAAACGGTTTTTCGCCGCAATCCACTCTTCTTCACCTCCCAAAAATGAAATAAATCAACAGCATCAACACCAAAGTAGCGATACCCAGTACGATGAGAAACTTGCGGTTGTCCTCCCGGTCTTTGGCAGAAATTTTCTGCTTCGTCAACTTTTGTTTCGTTGCCATGACTGAAAATTGAATTGGTGATCAATGTTTTTCAAAACTTCTTTTTCAGCTCAGACCCTGTTCTCTGAAAATCCGGTTGAGCCACCGGAGCATCGCGAACAATACCAATGCTGAAATAGAAAGCAAGGCAAAATTAACCCAAAAAAAGTTGGATTTATCCTCGTATTTGTCCCACATCGCGGCCAGTACGCCGCTCATTTTGTTGCCGATGGAAGTAGCGAGTTGCCAGCCGCCCATCATCAATCCTGCGATGTGGGCCGGCGCCATTTTCGAGACCATCGAAAGCCCCATAGGGCTGAGGCAAAGTTCGCCTACTGTGATGACCGCGTAGGTGCCGATGAGCCACCACACGGATGCTTTCTCTGCGCCGTTGAAGCAAGCGTGCACGGCCCAGACGGTGACGAGCGTGGAAAGCGCCGAGATGACAAGCCCCCAGCCGATTTTGGCCGGCGTGGTCGGCTCTTTCTTCCGTCGTCGCAGCCAGGCGAAGAACAACACTACTAACGGTGTGAGCGCGACGACAAAAAATGGATTGACCGACTGGAATATTTCAGTTGAAACCAATTTGAGCGATTGTCCGGCTGGCGGGTGTTGTTCGGGCGGAAGGTTTTTGAAATAAGGCGGTAACGAAACGGTTTCCACTACTTTGCCGGCAGCATCTTTAGTGGTGCGGAAATGATGGTCATATAGCGGAAATGTGTCCGGCTCGTTTTTTACTTCCTGCACCATGCCCATGAAACGCGCGGGATTTTCCATCCAGGCAGGCATGGAACGGTCGGAATAGTTTTCCGCCCAAATGGTCAGCGCAGTGCCATTTTGTTTGAAAATGGCCCAAAAAATGATGACAACAGCGTAAATCGCCAGCAAAGCCCGGATGCGCGGTTTGTGTTCAGGTTCTGCTTTCCACAGAATCCAGAGATAAAAACCGACAATCGGGATGCAGCCAAAAATGAAAGCGTCGGTCATGTTCGAGTCAAACACTTTGCCGGGGATATGCCAGGCTGCCCACCCCACGACGATGGCAGGCAGCAACACCGACGTCAGCAATTGCGTTACGCCTGAATCCGCCGCCTGGCCCGGCTTGCGCACATCCGCATGGCGATAATGCGGCATTCCGAAAAAGAAAATGGCTACGCCCAGCAACATCCCCACGCCTGCCGCGACGAAAGCCCAACTCCAGCCAAAGGTATTGCGGAGATAGGCCGCCACGAAATTGCAAATAAGCGCGCCGAGGTTGATACCCATGTAAAAAATGTTGTACCCCTCATCCTTCTTTTCCCGGTACCTGTCTTCATTGTAGAGGTTTCCCAACAAAGTTGAAATATTGGGTTTGAAAAAGCCATTTCCCAAAATGGTAACCCCCAATGCAGCGTAGAAAACATTGAAATTGTGCGGAATCGCCATCATCAGGTAGCCGACACCCATGAGCAAACCGCCGAGGACAATACTGCGCCGAAAACCCAGCACCCGGTCAGCAATAAGACCGCCGATAAACGGCGTGAGGTACACCAGCGCAATATAAGTGCCGAACAGGCTGATGGCTTCCGTGCGCGTCATGCCGAGGCCGCCATTGCGCCACTGGTCGGAAGTGTAGAGCACAAAAATGCCGATCATGAGGTAGTAGCCGAAGCGTTCCCACATTTCGGTGAAAAACAAAAAAGGAAGACCGGAAGGATGTTTTTTGAACATAAGACATGTTGAGGGTAGAAGGTGGACGGCATTCAGCAAAAGACAAACCGTTCGTCGCCGGCCGTCAGCCGTTTACCGCAGTTGATTGTTTCGGGCAAATGTAGTTTCAAAATCAATTTTTGCAAGTCGTCGCATGCCAACTTTCCGAAAGTTGGCAACTTTCGGAAAGTTTAGCAATGCAGGAACATATCTTTGCCACCCGATACACATTCAAAATTTATTGAAATTCGATTTCTGAAAATGTTGAAAAAAATTCTGTTCGCGGGTGCGTGCTTCTTTTTTGTCCTCCAAATCGCTGTCGCTCAGCAACCTGAAGTAAAAAAAGATTCTTCGCAGGTGGAGGGCCCCGCTACGGTCGCTCCTGTGCAGCCGATAACCGACAGCATCCTTGTTACCATCATTTTGAAACATCAACAGGACAAAAACCTGCCTGAAATCCGACGGGTGCTGGAGGCACAGGGTTTTTGGGATATTTTTCCGCCGCAAGATGCCCGCGTCGTGTCGTGGACGATTGCCATGAATCTCGGCCACATCATCATTTTGCAGATACCGGCCGGTTCCGAACGTCGCCTCAATCTCTCCCTTGAAAATGGAGCCTGGGGCGCTTTCGACACGGAAATTTACCTGACCTATGATTATAAGTCAGTTTGGGAAGACTACGTGGAGCGACGCGAAGAAGCGAAGGCCGACCGGAATTGAAAAAACGGCCTACGGCTCACGGTGGACGACTGACGATAGACGGTGAGCGTACATGGGAAACAAAAAGGCTTTCATTTCCAATAACTTGGAAATGAAAGCCTTTTTTGTTTTGAGCCGTCCACCGTCAAAAGTCTTCAAAATAAGCCCGCGCATTTCGGCCTACATTGCGCTGTGTGCCGACGGCGTCGTTGTAATTGTCGCCGTCCACGTATTCGGTGGGATTGCGTGAGTAAAGCACGCGTTCCCAGCGCGGGTTGTTGATTTCGCCGCGCGCCGTAGCGTGCAGGAGGATGTAGTCTTCTCCTGCGAGCGAGGGGTTGTAAAACAGGAATTTGACATTTTTCTGCCTCGTTTTTGGAAAATTGTAATACACCCAAATCTCGTAGGGTGGTGCGCCAGGGTCGTCTTCGACGTGTATGAGATCGTCCGGGCGACCAAAACGAAGAAACGTCCGGCCTCTGTCAGTCTCGAATCCGTAGCGAAATCCGCTTCTGAACTTATCGTCCACGGCGCTGGCTACTTCCATAAATTTAGCATAGGCGAGTTCGGGATTATTGGGGTCTTCGCGCATAAAGTGGCGGAAAAGGTAGAAGCGCATGGATTTCAGGTCGGCGCCTTTCAAGATATTTTTCAGCATCTCCGATTCTTCGCCCACAGCCAGGGCGGATATGGCGCGCAACCCGTAGCGCAGTGTGTCTTCGCTGAGGCGCTGGACAAACTGGCGATTCATCACTTCGTCGGTCAGTTCGGTTTCTGCAATGTTGAGGAATGGATTGCTGCGCTGGAAAGTCAGGCTGCGGGACGCAAGCAGGTCGTTGGTCGCGTTGCGGAGCTCCACCGTAAGCGAATAATTGCCGCTTTCGAGTTTACCGATGTCCATCTGGACGAGCACTGCGTCAATCGTAGAGGGCTTTTTACGTTGATTACCAATGGAAATGAGGTTTTTGACACCGTTGCCTTTTTCCTGTTCGATGAAGTAACGAACGAGGTAGCCGGTCTCTGTGATGCTTTTGTTGGAATGATAAATTTCGGCGTAAAAAGCCAGCAATGTGGAGCCTTTGTCGTAAAAATTGAAAGGCAGTGGCTCGAGAAAATAGCCGTTTTTAGAAAAGGGACTGTCCGAATTGTCGGGTTTGAAACTGCGCAGTAGCTGGACTTCCGACAAATGAATTTCGTTGCCTACGGCCACCTTGATCGGGGCTGTGAAAGCATCTTTGTTTTCCGGGTCGCGCACGTCCTGAAATGTGATTTCAAGCATGTAATCGCCGTTGGGCAGTGCCATTCTTTTCACGTCGAGCAAGGCTTTGGGGAATTCTACGAGCGGGCTGTTCAGGACGTATTTTTCATAATTCACCACTTTTTCACCTTGTTTTATCAAAATCAGAATTTCTACGCCGGCCTGCAGGTGGGTGCTGTCAACGGGTTGGAAGGTGACGGAAGCGGCGGCGATTTCGATGTTGATTTCGAGGTAAGGCTGCTCGGGCGTAGCGTACACAGCGTAGGAAACGCCGGCGTCGAGGGCTTTGCCACACCAGGGAAGGAGTAGCCCGATTGCGAAAAAAAGATGTTTAGATTTCATAGCAGTAGTGTTGAAAAATGAACCTGAACAGAGCAGAATGGGACTTTTTCTGCCAAAAGTCAGGTTTTTGATATTGCTGTTCGGGACATTTTTTTAAAAAAGTCAGGTTTCTGAGGCAGCTGTCTTTACGTTTCGTTTGTCTGTTGTTGAGTTTTTGTAAATTAGGCAAATGGCAAAGTTGGGCCATAAGATTGTTTGCCGGTAATATAACTTTCGATATATTTTTCTTCGCATAAGTTAAATTACCTTTGTGTTGCCAAATGAAAATTTGAGTGCTCAAAGTTAGTATCCCTGTATGACATCCGAAAACAAATGTGAACATCCCGATAGGGATAAACCCCAAAAAACCTGTGAAAGCACATGCCTCGGGACCTGCCCCAAAAAACCAATCCTTGTTGGCAGGTTCCGAGGCTTTTTGATTTTTGTACAAATGGTCTTTTACCAAAAAAACGGAAGCGCCCAATTACTATGCCTGAGAATGATATTTCTTCGTCGCACGGTTCAGGTTCTGTCTCCATCAATGGGCGACTGCCTGATTATTCCGAATTTCGTCACATCCGCTACCGGGGGCAAATAGGCAATCTGAATTTTGGAAGTCCTCCCTGGTCGCAGGTCTTGGAAGCCATGCGTGCCGAGCGTCAAAACGTGGGCAGCATAGCCTCGCCTGATAATGATAATATACCTGCCGGATTTACCTATTTTGGCCAGTTCCTCGCTCATGACATTACTGCCGGGCGAGAGTTCGGACTCGGTATTCCCGGGCTTCAACTTTTGTCACTATATGGTGGCGGCCCCGGGCTGTCGCCATACTTCTATGTGCACTATCCCGATGATTTGTATGTCGCGGATTCCAACGCACGGATACTGGCGTATGACAAGTTTCGCCATGCAAAGTTCATGATTGGCGACCGTCTTGCGCCACGCAAAAGGCCGCAATTCAACCAAACGCCGATGGATGTGCCGCGCACAGGCGATTCGCTGGCGATAATGGCCGACACGCGTAACGATCAGAATTTTATCCTCTCGCAACTGCACGTCGCATTTCTTCATTTTCACAATGCGATTGCGGATTACCTGAACTTCCTCAACCCGAGTTTGAAAGGGGTTCCTTTGTTTAACCAAACCCGAAAAGTAGTCACGTGGTGCTATCAACGCATCATTGTGGAAGAATACCTCAAAATGCTGGTATACGAACCTGTGCTGATTGACCGGCTAAAAGAGGCCGGGCAAAATTTTAGCCTTTTCAAGGCTGAAATGCCGCCACGCCTCATGCCGGAATTCGCAATGGCGGCGTTTCGTATCGGTCATAGCCAGGTGCAAGAGGTGTATCTTATCAGTGGGAGCCGTACAAACAATCCGGTTCGAAGAAGTATTTTTCTTACAGGTGATGCGCGCCAACAATCAAGTAACGGTAGCAGGATTTCACGGGATTTGCGGGGATTTATGCGGCACGAGGATTTGGAAATTGACTGGTCGTTGTTTTTTGATTTTCCTGGCAAACCGCTCGCGCAACCCAGTTCCGCTATTGACCAGCATATCCCCTACCCGCTTTATGGACTGATTTTCAAGACAACGCCAGACCAGATTTTACCTAAAACAAACCTCGAACGTTCGCAGCTTTTACCTCCCGGCCACGCCATGGCAGAGCCTTTGTATGAAGAGGTAAATCGCTATGATAAAAAAAATAACATCCCTGACCAAACACTCCTGACTGACAGCGAAGTGCAAAAAGCGCTCGGAGCCCCCGGCCTGAAAGCGGAAGAATTGCCACTTTGGCTTTACATTTTGCTCGAAGCAAGTATCAAACAAGGCGGCCAACGCCTCGGCATACTCGGAAGTCACATAGTTGCCGAACAAATTATATGGGTATTGCGGCACGACAAGAATTCGTGGCTGTATGCAGATGAAGACTATCTGGAAATTTTGAAAACCCAGTCGCAAAACCTTCTGGATATCCAAAATTTTGGCATCAGCGATCTTTTGCAGTTTCCTCAAAAAGTCGCCGAAAAAATGCAGGCTGCCAATAAAAAAACAACCCGCCGCCGCACTTCCAAACCCGCTTAGTTTACACCATCTCAATACTTCATCATGCCATTACGCGGAAGCATTACCGACCTTTACGTCTGGAATGAAAACAGCTCAGGAACTTTATTTTCCATTGACCAGACGGCTTTCAATCAGTATCGAACTGATTTTGCCAACAAGACATCATTGGCGACGATTTTGGCCAAACCAATGTATCTCGCCTCCGAGACATCTACTGAAAAACGCAATATCACAGCGTTTTTTAGCGGCAAATCAATCGAGGAAATACTGGGTTTTGTCATACCGGCGGCCGATATTCTGAACAAAGTACTCGGCATTACGCTCACGCTTGGAATGGAAAACATCAGCGGCGTCAACAAATTGATACTGCTGGCACGCAGTGCCGACGGCAAAGGCCGCTATCCACCCGAACTCGCAGGCGCCGATCTGGGACAGGGCCGACAGTACAAAATAGCCCCCGGCGGCACTGCTACCGAAATAAACGCTACCGAATTCAACACACTGAAGCAAGCATTTGTGACTGCGGCGGCAGGCCATGCCCGCCTTTTGGATGGAACAAACGGCGAAAACCAATTTCCCATCAGCAAACAAGCGCTCTATCTGATGTTGTCCAGTTCCGGTACGCAGACCATGAGTGGCAACGCCGAAATTCACCTCGGTGTGCGGACAAATGATCCTACCGAAACTGATGCCGACCAGAAAAACTATGTAGTGTTAGTGGCGAAAAAAACGAATACAGAATATATCGTGGGTTCTACTTGTCCGCCGAAGTGGTATCATCCCGGTGCGTGAAACAAGACTTTCCCAAGACTGAAAAAACCTGATGAATAAAGCAGACACCCTTCTTAATCCATTTTTCTCCTCATTCCGGTCAGCAGATTTCGGATGCGTACTGACACTTTCACTCGCATTGCTTTTGTGGCCGGCAGGTTCTTTTTTTGCCCAAACGGAACGCCTCTATTTTCATCATTTGACTGCCAATGAAGGGCTGTCCCAATCGGTCAACGAATTCGTTTATAAGGATTTGCAAGGGTTTGTGTGGATAAGCTCTACCGATGGCCTCAATCGCTTCGACGGTCAAACTGTGCGTATTTATCGCCCCAGGCCAGGAGAAAAAAACTCGATGGCAGGCAACTTTATCGTAAGCGGTTTTTTCGAGGATAAAAGCGGGAATATCTGGTTCGGTACGATGCAGGCTATCAATTGTTGGCGGCGTGCCACCGACGATTTTGCTACCTACACGATAAACACGGAGGGCCGTCCCTCGGACGGAGGCTACTATATTTTTCACCTCGACATACAAAATCAACTTTGGATCAAGACAGGCAATCGCCTTTTTTTGATGTCGTTGTCCGATTCGACAAAAGCCCAGCCTGTTTACACAGATCTTGGAAAAGTTGATGGGCATTTCAACTTTTTTCTCACCGACCCGGTCGGGATGCCCAAAAGAATCTTCAGCAGCAATCTTGACAACGTACTTTATGTGTACGATTACATTGGTGGCAAAATGTATCCGGGGAAAAGTTGGGTCATTCGTGACAAAACCGGCAAACCCGGTCAGGTCAACTCCCTCTATCCCGATGCCGCCAACCAGCGATTGTGGGCCTCAACCAAAAATGGGCTGTTCCTTTTTGATGCCGAAAACGGCCAGTTGCTCGATGTTTTTGACAGTTTTGAAGGGCAAAAGTTTGGTAGCGCTTCTGCGCTGGAACCTCTGTCCCCGGATTTTTTATTCGTTTCCACCCGCACTGGCCTGCTGCTTTTCGACATTACGAAAGGAAAATTTGTGCGAAAATACCGACACAAAAGCACTGACCCTGGCAGCCTTTCCGCCGATTTGGCGCACAACCTGTATGTGGACCGGACCCGCACCTTGTGGGCATCTTTCTGGGCGGCAGGAGTGGATTATGCGCACCTGGACAAACAAAAATTCGATCTCGTTGGCGCAGATGATTTATTGGTTGACAACGAAACAAATTTTTCAGCCGACGCACTGGCGATGGATGCTGAAGGCGATCTCTGGATTGGCAGCAATATGGCGCCACTCCGGAAACGTACCGGTAACAAAGGCCCGGCGGTCATCATGCTGCCCGGCGGCAAACCCCACCGCACCTCTTTGATCAAGAGTATCGGCAATGGCGACATTTTGTTAGCCTGTGGCTCCGGCATCGGCGACGGGGCTTTCTGGTACGACCGCAGAAACAAACGATTCACCCGGATACCCGAACCCGACGGCGTTACTTTCATAGATTTTTATCAACTGTTGCTCCCCGATAAAAATATACTCGCAGGCTCCGACAATGGACTTTACAAGGTCGCACGCAGAGACGACGGAAGTCTTTTGACCGAAAAAATCAGAACCAACGAACCTGCTGCTTTCGACAATACGAGCATTCAAAAAATACTTCAGGACAAAGAAGGCCGACTTTACCTCGCGACCGGCTCGCGCAAACTCTTCGTCGGGCGAATTACAAAAGGTCAATTTGTCAAGCAAGCAGAGGCCCCCCTGAGCGGCTGGGTAAATGCGCTCGCCGAACATGGAGAATATCTCTGGACAGGCGGCGATTTTGGCTTGTATCGGTTCCGAAAACAGGATTTTGACCATCAAAAAAACGTCTCACCCGACACCATTCTTAGCAGTACAGTTTACGGGATTCTGCCGGGCAACGATGGGAATTTGTGGCTAAGTACCAACTCCGGTTTGTTTTGTCTTCGGAATGATTCTGCACAGGCAAATAAATTTTCCCTCCGGCAATATCACATGGCCGATGGTTTGCAAGGGTTTGAATACAATTCCAACGCTTACCAAGTGGATTCGGAAGGCCGTTTATGGTTTGGCGGCATTAGCGGGATCAATTATTTCCAGCCTTCCGAAGTACGCGATCTCGATACTTTGCCGCAAGTCTGGATTACTGGTTTGTGGGTAAACGACCAACCGGACACCTTGTATAAAGGCAATGTCACTTTGCATAAAACCCTCATTTTCAGTCATAGACAAAGCACACTTTCCTTCGAATTCGCTGCATTGGAATACAGCGACCCTGCTCAAAACCGGCTGCGATACCGCTTGAAAAGGCTCGATGGCGAGTCTCCTGACGACGATTGGGTTTACACCAAAGATGCCAAAGGTTTTGTGCGTTATGCGAATTTGAAACCAGGGCGCTATATTTTTCAGATGGAGGGCGCCAACTCCGATGGTCGCTGGAATAAAAACACACGCGAACTTTCAGTCACCATCACGCCGCCCTTTACCCAGACACGGGCTTTTTACGCACTTTGTGCCTTCGCAGCACTTCTCCTCGGTTATTTTATCTTCCGAGCCATCGTAAAACGCCAACTCCGCGAGAAAAACCTCCAACTCCGCGAACAACGCCTCCAAATCGAAAAACAGGAAGCGCTCACCCAGGAACGCAACCGCATCGCCGGCGAAATGCACGACGACCTCGGCGGCGGCCTCACCTCCATCCGAATGCTCAGCAGCCGGGTGCAGAAAAAAATCACGAACCCCGATTTGCAGACACAAGTGGACAAAATCGCTCAATATTCGCAGGAATTGGTGCAAAAAATGGGCGAAATCATCTGGGCAATGAACTCCAACTTCGACACAGTGGAAAATCTCATCGCCTACATCCGCCGCTATGCAGTTGATTTTCTCGACGTAAGCGGCTTGCGCTACCATATCCGCGAGCCGGAGGAAGTGCCTGACTACGCCATTTCGGGCGAGCGCCGGCGCAACATTTATCTGGCCGTCAAAGAAAGCTTGCACAATGTGGTAAAACACGCCGAGGCCGAACGCGTCAGCATTTCTTTCGACATCAAAGACGAACAATTGACCGTACAAGTGCAGGACGACGGCGAAGGCATTGACCTCGAAAAAATCAATGAATTTGGCAACGGTTTATTCAATATGCGCAAACGCCTGCGCGACATCGGCGGCGATATGCTCGTGGAAAATCTCGACGGAACCCTGCTGACTTTTACCATCCCACTCGAAAAATCAGAAGAATCATGAATGAAAAAAATCCCGCTCCGGTAGCCATCGTAGAAGACAAACCGGATATTCTCGACTACTTGTGCGAATTGGTGAGCGAACATCCCCGCTTCGAATGCCGCCATAAATACCACAATGGCGAAGAAGCCGTCTCCTTTTTGCCTCAAACCAATGCCCAAATCGCCATCGTGGACATCGGCCTGCCGGGCCGGCTCGACGGGATTGACTGTGTGCGGCTGACAAAACCAAAGATGCCCGACACGCTTTTTATGATGTATACGGTGTTCGAAGATACCGAAAAAATCTTCGAATCGCTGAAAGCAGGCGCGAGCGGATATTTGCTGAAAGACGCCTCGGACGCCAAAATCCTCGCCTCACTGGAAGATTTACTGGAAGGCGGAGCGCCGATGTCGGGCAGTATCGCTAAAAAGGTAATCGAGTTTTTTCAGAAAAAACCCGAACCCAGCAAAGCGGCGGAAGTCCTGAGCGAACGCGAACAGGAAATCCTTCAATTGCTTTCCAAAGGCCGGCTTTACAAGGAAATTGCCGACGTGCTCGGCATCAAAGAAGGCACCGTGAAGGTGCACATTCACAACATTTATACAAAACTACACGTCTCCAACAGCCGCGAAGCCATCGGTATCGTGTTCGGCAACGGCGGCAAATAGTACCTGCAAATCAATTTTTGAAAATCAGGTAAAACAACATCAGCAGCAAAATCAGAATCAGATAGGGCAGCCAAATCTTGCCACTTATCCTGAATATGCTCCGTTTTTTGCCCGAAACCGGCCTGCTGCCATTCTTTTGCCGATCAATGTAGGTGACGTAAATAAAGCAAAAAAAGTTGATCCCCAGTGTCATCATCAGGAAAATGTAGGCCAGGTTCATCGAGTCCGTCGCCGGCGAAATTTGCACCAGGTTGATAGAGTAGGCGACGGTGGCAAGGAAAGAAGTGATGATGAGTTCGCCTACCTCCTCGAAAGTGGCTTTGTGGAAAAACAACATAAAAATCGGCAGGGCGCTGAACATCAGGAAAGGCAACACAATGAGGATGATAGCGCCCCAGGGCTCGCGGCTCACGCGAAGCCTGACGTTCAGGGTTTTGTACTTCTCAAGGTATTGCGCGCTGTCTTTCGTATCAAACGTGACCTTGTCGGGTGAGCCGAGCGCATTGGAAATATTGTTGTCGAGCGTGACGTAATAGGCCTCCGTGTTCCAGTCATTCATCTGAAAATCAGCGATTTTATCGTGCAGTTGCAAGCGGCTATAATCGAAACTGATTTTGATGTTGTTGCTCGAACTGAGCGCCTCGATAGGTATTTTTATTTCGTGACGGTCGAAGGGGAAATCGAACGAATTGAAATCTCCCAAAAACTGCCCGCTGATGCGATAAAGCCGCAGGATATTGCCGTTCGAGTCGCGTTCTTCGGCCATGCGGTTGCGCGATTCCGGCGAATTGAGCGTCGCAAAATCAATATATCCTTCCTTCTGAATGTAGTTCGAATCCACGATGACCCAGTAAAGCAGGTTACAGTTGAACGTGTTTTTCCGAATGTCAATATCGTTGATGTCCACGATGTCAATGCCGACATGCAGGTTGGGAATCGTATCGCCGGAAGTGTTGATTTGGGTAGGGCAACTGCGTATCCGGCCGTATTGGATGCGGTAAAAAGTTGGTTCGCGTTTGAGGATGAGCGTACTGTCGAATTCGTATAATTCGCTGAAAATCGCGACTTTGCGATCTTTCAGTTTTTTGAAATAAGTCAGCAAATCGGCACGGCGGGTCTGTCCTGCGCGAAGGGCTGATTCAAAAATATTCATCGCATCGTAGCAACGGCGGAGGCTGTTTTGCGCCGTTCGAATGTTGAAAAACTTTTTGGGAAAACGGTTTTCGATTTTCTCTTTGAGGTGGTGGACTTCTTCTGGCAACAGTTCTTCGGTCGTTTCGTAGCGGTGCAGCACATGATTTTTTTCCTTCGTCAAAGCCTGCAATTCCGGGTCTTTCAGATTGGTCACGCCTGAAATACCGATGATGACTTTCGGCTTGATTTCGTTTTTCCCGGCCTGTTGCAAAGCCCGAATCACGAGGTTGCCATAGGCGCTGTGAAGGTTGAGCAGGATGTATTTTTCATCCGTTTTGGCCAATGCCCGCCTGATGTCCCGAATCACCCGAAGTGTGTCTTTTTCCGGCACGAGGTTGCTCACCAGATTGCCTTGTTTGAGAAACAGCAAGGTGTCGCAGGGAAGCCTGTATTTTTCGATGACTTTCCGAAACTGCCTGTGCAGCAGGTAATCGTCTTCGCTGATAAAGCCGACTTTAGGCGCTTTCAGCACTTTTTGGATAAAATTGACGAGGTAAAACGGCTGCGGGTCGTTGGGTTCGAGAAAAATGGCGTTGTTGCCAAACAGCGTATCGTTCTGGTCGGCAGTCATCGAAATCACCGGCAATTTGTCGCGGATAATATCCCGTGCGTGGCGGATGTGTCGCCCCCAGGTGTTGTCCACCACCATCGCAATAGTCGTGTCCGCCAGGATTTCGTTGTAAATCAGCGGGATATTTTTGTCCTCAAAATCGCACTGGAACACCTTCAGGCGATATTCGACAGGATAGGGTTCCGGCTCTTCGACCGCGTTGATGCGGCCAAGATATTCTTCCAAAGCCAGGATATGGAGCGAGTCGGAGTAATTGTTGCGGCGGGCTTTTTCCGGGTCTTCAAAATTGAAACCCACAAACGCGACATACTTCACCGGACGGTTGAAAGTCGTTTTTTTGCAGGCGATCCAGGCAAAAAAAGAAAGGGCAGCGAGGGCGAAAATGATTTTTTGCATGTCGGGTTTATGAATTGGTTAAAAGGGTTTTTACGTCTCAAAGGTAGCAAAATCGGGTTTTAACACATGTTTGCGGCGAGCCATATTTTTTGAAAAACTTATCCTTTCCGAAACGCGCGTTTTCCTGCGTTTATCCCAAATCCCCTTACTTTTGCGCCTTCTTTGAACAAACATGAACTACAAACAACGATGAATAAAATGATTGCCCGCTTCCCCGAACAGTTGGGAGAAGCCCTCGATATTGCTGAAAAAATCGTTTTAAAGAAACATACCGCGCCGTTTCGCTCCATTTTTATCTCCGGCCTTGGCGGAAGCGGCATCGGCGGCGGCTTCGTGCAGGATTTTGTCCGCAGCACTTGCAAACTCCCCGTCGTCGTCAGCAAAGGCTACCACGCCCCGGCCTGGGTGAACAAACACACGCTCGCCATCTGCTCCTCTTACAGCGGCAACACGGAAGAAACTTTGAGCACATTCGAGCAACTGCTCGGCACCGGCGCGAAAATCGTCTGCATCGCTTCGGGCGGCAAATTGATTGAACTGGCGAAGAAACACGGCCTCGATTATGTGCAACTTCCGGGCGGCTGGAGCAGTCCGCGGGCTTGCCTCGGTTATTCAGTCGTGGCGCAGTTGGGTGTGTTGCGGGCCGCAAAACTGATCCCCGGCAAACTGCTGACTTCCGTAAAAGCCGCCCAAAAATTGCTCATGAAAGACGACGCGGACATCCAGAAAAAAGCGAAAAAAATCGCCGGATTCCTTGCCGACAAAACGCCCGTCCTCTACGCGCCTGACCATATCGAGGCCGTCGCCGTGCGTTGGCGGCAGCAAATCAACGAGAACGCCAAGATGCTTTGCTGGCACCATGTCGTGCCGGAAATGAACCACAACGAACTTGTCGGCTGGCGCAACAACCGCCCCGAGCTCGCCGTCGTGTGGCTCCGCAACCGCGACGATTTCGAGCGCACAGCCCTGCGCATGAACATCAACAAGGAAATCGTGGAGCATTTCACCGCCACCTCCGTCGAGGTCTGGTCGAAAGGTAAATCGTTGGTAGAGAAGGCTTTTTACCTCGTTCACCTCGGCGATTGGGTTTCCTACTACCTCGCCGAAATCCGCAACGTGGACCCGGTGGAAATCAAAGTGATTGACTATTTGAAAGGAGAATTGGCAAAAGTGTGAGGATAAAAAGGACGTTGGCAAGTCGAACCGCCGGCTTCCGATTTGAAATTTTTTTATTTTTCAAATTACGGAATTAAGCGTAACATTTTTCAGTTGCGTCGGATATCATTTTCAAAGGCGCAGGCCATTCCAACCTCCTCATTTTTCAAAACTCAATTTTTATGAAAACTCAGTTTCAAAAAATCACACTCGTTTTCCTCGCAGCACTGCTCACTTTTTCCGCCTGTAAAAAAGACAACAACGGCGACAGCAATTGTGGCGCAACCGACGAATTCCCCTTCATGGCTACCGGCCACGAACTGACTTACGCTTACGATGAGTTTCTCGGAAACTCCGGCACCTACACCCAGACATTTGGCGAGCAGGATGCGAACGGCAATTTCAAAATCACCCTCACCGGCGACCCGAAACCGCTGGTGCTCGAAGGCGTTGATTTTTTCTATTACCGGGCCTGCGGCGATAAATTCCTGAGCAGCCTCACCCCTGACAGCGGTGCCGACAACTGGCAATATAAAGCCAACGCTCAGGTAGGCGACTCCTGGACATACGCCATAGATGGCGGCGGCACAGCCAACTACAAAGTGATTCAAACCGGCCTGACTGTCACCACTTTAGCAGGTGATTTTCCCGATTGCGCCAAAATAACTTACAACCAGGCAGGCACGTTCAACACCGACACTGTTTATTGGTCCGATGCTATCGGCTGGGTGCGTTACGACGGTTTCTTGTTTGCGTACGAATTGAAATCCAAAAATTTCTGACATAAATTTGCCGCGAAAACCAGGCGGTCAGGCGACTTAGAAGTTCGTCTGACCGCTTCTATTTTTTGAGTTTCAAGCCTTGTAAGATGATACAACTCGATATTTCCGCCTCCGAGAAATTCATTTCCGAACACGAACTCTCTGCCATCGAGCCGCAAGTCGCCACTGCCGCCAAACTGTTAGAAAGCCGAACCGGCCCAGGCAATGACTTTCTTGGCTGGCTTGATTTGCCGCTGAAATACGGCCGCGCGGAGTTCAAGCGCATCAAAGACGCTGCGAAGAAAATTCAGAAACAAAGCGAAGTGTTGGTCGTCATCGGTATCGGCGGCTCGTACTTGGGCGCGAAGGCTGCGATTGAATTTTGCCAGCATAGTTTTTACAACAACTTGCCGAAAAAGAAGCGGCGGGCTCCTGAGGTGTATTTCGCCGGAACAAACATTTCCAGCACCTATCTCACACATTTGCTGGAAGTTATCGGAGAGCGCGATTTCTCTGTGAACGTCATTTCCAAATCAGGCACCACGACCGAACCCGCCATCGCGTTCCGCATTTTCAAGCAAAAATTGGAAGAAAAATACGGCAAAGCGGGCGCAAAAGAGCGCATCTATGCCACGACCGACAAATCGCGCGGCGCGCTGAAAACGCTGGCGACACAGGAAGGCTACGAAACTTTCGTCGTGCCTGACGACGTGGGCGGGCGTTTTTCGGTGCTCACAGCGGTCGGCCTTTTGCCCGTCGCTGTCGCCGGAATTGACGTGGATGCCCTCCTGCGCGGCGCTGCCGACGGCGTGAAATTGTACAAAAAACCTTTCGCCGAAAACGACTGCCACCGCTACGCCGCCGTGCGCAACATATTGAACCGCAAGGGAAAAGATATCGAACTTCTGGTGAACTACGAACCGCGCTGCCACTACATCGCCGAGTGGTGGAAACAACTGTACGGCGAAAGCGAAGGCAAAGACGGCAAGGGCATTTTTCCGGCTTCGGTGGATTTCACGAGCGACTTGCACTCGATGGGGCAGTACATTCAGGACGGTCGCCGCACTTTGTTCGAGACGGTTTTAGAGATTAAAAAACCGGAGGCCGACCTCACCATGTTCAAAACTGCCGACGACCTGGACGGGCTGAACTATCTGGCCGGAAAAACGCTCGATTTTATCAACAAAAAAGCCGCCGAGGGGACTCGCATGGCCCACGTGGACGGCGGCGTGCCCAACCTCACAATTCACATCCCCGAAGCGACGCCTTACTTCCTCGGCCAACTCTTCTTTTTCTTTGAAAAAGCCTGTGCCATAAGCGGTTATCTGCTCGGCGTCAACCCTTTCGACCAGCCGGGCGTGGAGGCGTACAAGAAGAATATGTTTGCGTTGTTGGGTAAAAAATGAACGAGGCGCCAAGCGCAGAGAAGCTCCAACAAGGATGACAAAATTGCTTCTTTGCGTCTTAGCGCCTCGGTATTTTTTTCAAAACCAATTTCTTACGCCGCTTTCACTTTCAACTTTTCGTCTTCGCGGCGGCGTTTTTTCTCCGAATAAGCCAGGGCGGCTTCGCGCACCCAGGCGCCGTCGTCGTAGGCTTTTTGGCGGGTTTGGATACGTTGGCGATTGCAAGGCCCGTTGCCTTTCACCACGTTCCAGAATTCGTTCCAGTCAATTGGCCCGAAATCGTAGTGGCCACGCTCGGCATTCCATTTCAAATCGGGGTCGGGAATGCTGAGGCCGAGCACTTTTATCTGTTCGGCAATCATGTCCACAAAACGCTGACGGAGTTCGTCGTTGCTGAAACGTTTGATTTTCCAGCGCATACTTTGCTCGCTGTGCATCGAGTCAGCATCGGAAGGGCCGAACATCATCACGGCAGGCCAATACCAGCGATTGATAGCGTCTTGCGCCATGGCGCGCTGTTCGGGCGAGCCGTTAGCGAGGGTGAGCAGGATTTCAAAGCCTTGCCGCTGGTGAAAACTTTCTTCCTTGCAAATGCGCACCATCGCACGGGCATAAGGGCCGTAGGAGCAGCGGCAGATGGGAATTTGGTTCAAAATCGCCGCGCCGTCCACGAGCCAGCCGATAGCGCCCATGTCGGCCCAGGTAATAGTGGGGTAATTGAAAATCGAGGAATACTTGGCTTTTCCGCTGTGGAGTTCCTGGATCATTTCGTCGCGGCTGACGCCGAGCGTCTCGGCAGCAGCGTAGAGGTAAAGGCCGTGACCGCCTTCATCCTGCACTTTGGCGAGCAGGATGGCTTTGCGTTTGAGCGACGGAGCGCGGGTAATCCAGTTGCTTTCGGGCAGCATCCCGACGATTTCGGAATGTGCGTGCTGGCCGATTTGACGGATGAGCGTTTTGCGGTAGGCGTCGGGCATCCAGTCTTTCGGCTCGATGCGGATGTCAGCATCAATTTTGGCCTGAAATTGCTCTTCGAGCGAGTGTGTGGCGGCAGTTTTTTCTTTTATTTCCATAAAATTCAACTGTTTGGCGGGCTTTAGCCGGACAAAGATATGTACTCTGCTTTTGTCATTCGGGGAGAATCTTGCCAAAGTTCATTGTTTAGAATCATCCGAAAAACGAGTGTTGGGCAGAGTCGCCGAAAGGCGGACGACAAAAAAACGTGGCGTTGGCAAGTTTCCAAACAATGACAAAAGGAGCATAAGGTTCGTGACTGAAAGCAAAATTTTTGTCAAAACGCCGCATTTGTGGCAACTGAAACGTTGGGAAATTCGTCACAGAAGGTCATTTCGGCACTGCGAAGATTTCAAAAACCAGACTTTTCAAGCCCGAATCCATTTATCTTTCATCATTTATCATTCATTTTTATACCTTTGCGCCCTATGAAAAAAATGTTCGGTTGGCTGGCAGTCTCCAGCCTTCTTTTTTTGGTCAGCGCCTGCAAGAGCGAGTACGAGCGAGTACGTGTCAGCGGCAATCCCGATTTGATCCTGACCAAGGCCTTCGAATACTACGAAAAGGAAGAATACCAGCGTGCCCAGTCGTTGTTCGAGTTGGTTTTGAACAATGTGCGGGGAACCGAAAGGGCCGAACGGGCAAATTTCAACTACGCCTACACGCACTACCACATGAAGGAGTACCTGCTGGCGGCGTTTTACTTCAGAAATTTTGCGAACACTTTTATCAATTCACAGTTTCGGGAAGAAGCGGCGTTTATGTCGGCGTATTGCAACTACAAAATGTCGCCCGTGTACCGCCTCGACCAGACCAACACCCAGAAAGCCATCGAGGAATTTCAGTTGTTTGTCAATCTTTTTCCGAAAAGCCCGCGTGTGCAGGAATGCAACAACCTGATTGATGAAATGCGCAGCAAACTGGAAGAAAAGGCTTTTTCGGAAGGCGAACTTTACTTCGACCTTCGGCAATATCAGTCGGCGGTTATTTCTTTCGACAATCTCCTGCGCGACTACCCGGAAAGCCCTGACGCCGAGCGCGTGCGCTACCTGATCGCCAAATCCAGTTTTTCGCTTAGCGAAAATAGCGTGGTCGAAAAAAAGAACGAGCGTTACAACGAAACGATGACCCGTTGCAACGATTTTTTGGAAAAATACCCGCAAAGCAAATACGCGAAAGAAATTCGCGACATCCACAAAAAGTCCGAACAGGCTATCAAAAACTTGCGTAAACGCCTGAAAAGCACCTGATTTCATACGGTGGACGGTTGACGACAGACGGCTGACGATCAACTGATTCACCCCCAACATAAACATCCGTCTGCCGTCAACCGTAAATAGAATGAGCGATATCAAAAGCAAAGCCCAAGGCCTCGACCCCAACGTACAACCCCGCGACGTCATCGAACTCGTGGACAAAACGGACAACATCTACGAGAGCATTGCTGTTATCAGCAAACGTGCCCGCCAGATTTCCAGCGATCTGAAATGGGAAATTCAGCGCAAACTCGAAGAATTTGCCGTCAATACCGACACCATCGAAGAAGTGCAGGAGAACAAAGAGCAAATCGAAATCTCCAAATTCTACGAGCGCCTGCCCAACACGCCCATCATCGCCACAAACGAATTTCTCAACGACGAAATCCAATGGCGTTACGTGGAAGAAAAGGAATAAATGAGCGCGGGAGTGTTTTGAGTGCTGGAGTATTCAGGTTCTTCAACACTCAAACACTCCTACACTCAAACACTCCTCTATGAAAATCATCCTCGGCATCAGCGGCTCCATCGCGGCCTACAAAGCCGCCCATCTCACCCGCCTCTGGGTCAAACAAGGCGCGGAAGTGCAGGTGCTGATGACTCAGGCGGCCACTGATTTCATCGCGCCGCTCACGCTTTCCACGCTTTCCAAACGCCCCGTTTTTTCCGATGTGAGTTCCGAATCGGGTTGGAACAACCACGTCGAACTCGGTCTCTGGGCCGATGCAATCGTCATCGCGCCTGCCAGCGCCAACACACTCGCCAAACTCGCCAACGGGCTGTGCGACAATATTTTGAGCGCTGTGTATCTCTCGGCACGCTGCCCTGTTTTTGTCGCTCCGGCGATGGACGTGGACATGTGGCATCACCCGGCGACGCAGGAAAACATCCGCCGTTTGCAGGCGCACGGCGTCCGGATTATTCCGGTTGGCGTAGGCGAATTGGCCAGCGGGCTCGTCGGTGAAGGCCGTATGGCCGAGCCGGAGGAGATTGTGGATTTTGTGGAAAAATCTTTATCAAAAAAGACAAAAACCCTTGAAGGCAAAAAAGCCCTCGTCACTGCCGGCCCCACTTTCGAGCCGCTCGATCCGGTACGTTTTATCGGCAATCATTCCTCCGGGAAAATGGGCATCGCGATAGCGGAAGCACTGGCGACCCAGGGCGCCGAAGTGACCCTCGTGCTTGGCCCAACGGATTTTAAACCTGTACATCAGGCGATTAAGATAATTCCTGTGATGTCGGCCCAGGAGATGTACGAGGCTTGCGCCAAAATTTTTCCAAAAACTGACATTGCCGTTTTGGCAGCGGCTGTAGCCGATTACCGCCCGAAAGTTTTTTCCGAAACAAAAATCAAAAAGAAAGAGGGCGAAATGACGCTCGAACTGGAAAAAACCGTGGATATCGCCGCAACTTTGGGTAAAGAAAAACGAAACGGACAGATTTTTGTCGGTTTTGCGCTTGAGACCAACGACGAGTTGCAAAACGCCCAGGCAAAATTGGCGAAGAAAAATTTCGACTTTATCGTCCTCAACTCGATGCGCGACGCAGGCGCAGGGTTTGGTCACGACACCAACAAAATCAGCATTTTGCGCGCCGAAGGTTCGAAAAAGGACTTCCCGTTGAAATCAAAAACCGAAGTCGCGCAGGATATTGTGGCCGAAATTATCCGCTTAGCCAACCTGGAGCGGCAATAATGCGTCATTGGTGTCATTTTGGGATAAAAAATTAGCAGCCATGCTCAAAAGAATAGTTTTCTCATTTTTTCTTGCGGCCTGTTTTTCAACGGTTTTCGCTCAAGGCGAACTAAACGCCACGGTACGCGTCAGTACGCCGCAATTGCAGAAAAACGATCGCCGCGTGTTCGACCAACTCGAAACTTCTCTCCGCGATTTTTTGAATACCACCAAATGGACGCAGGATGCTTTCGAGCCGGAAGAACGCATCAAGTGCAACTTCATCCTGACCATCTCGACAGAGGAGGACAACAACGTTTTCCGCGCCGAACTGGCCGTGCAAGCCACACGCCCCGTGTACGGAAGCGGTTATGAAACACCGCTGATTTCTCACCTGGACAAGGATGTCGTTTTTTCCTACGAGCAAAATCAACCCATCGAGTTTTTGCCGGATGCCACTGACAATCAGAACATTTCGGCATTATTTGCTTTCTACGCCTACGTAATTCTGGGACTCGACTACGATTCTTTTTCGCTCTATGGCGGCGAGCAGCACCTGCTCACTGCTCAACAAATCGTGACAAACATCCAGAACTCTTCCACCAATAACAGCCCCGGCTGGCGCCCTGCTGATGGCGGCAAAAACCGCAATCGCTACTGGATTATGGAAAATCTTCTGAATCCGCGGGTGAAGCCTTACCGCGCCGCCATGTACAACTATCACCGCAAAGGGCTCGATATTTTCGCATCCGATATGGACGGCGCCAAAGCAGTCATTTTGTCGGCATTAGAGGAAGTGGACAAGGTGAATACAGCTTATTTCAATTCGATGATTGTACAAATGTTTGCCAACGCCAAACGCGACGAACTCGTGGAGATGTTCAAAATCGCCGGCAAACCGCAGAAAGACCGCGTTTCGCAGATTATGATAAAAATGGACCCTGCTAACAGCCAGCGATACCGGGAAATCAGCAGTTGAGCCCCATCTTTGCAGCATTTAAGCCATTCGTTCATTGGTTTGCGAGGGCTTCCGTAGTTTTGTGCAAACTTCGGAAGCCCTCGATTGTTTTTGTCACAACATTTTTCAAACCGCGTCGTCTAAAGTCCAAAACCAACATCTAAAATCCGAATTTTCACTCGTACATGGATAGTATCATCACAGTAAGTCAATTTCTCCTGAGTCTTTCGATTCTGATTGTGCTGCACGAATTGGGGCATTTTTTACCGGCCAAATGGTTCAAAACACGCGTAGAGAAATTTTACCTCTTTTTCGATTTCGCTCCCTTCAATTCGCTTTGGAAAATAAAAAAAGGTGAGACCGAATACGGTATCGGTTGGCTGCCGCTCGGCGGCTACGTCAAAATATCCGGCATGGTGGACGAAAGTATGGACACCGAGTCCCTCAAACAACCACCCAAACCCTGGGAGTTTCGCTCCAAACCCGCCTGGCAACGCCTTATTATTATGTTAGGTGGCGTCACAGTCAATTTTCTGCTCGGCTTTTTCATTTTCGGCATGATGCTGTGGACTTATGGTAAATCATACATCCCGACATCCGAACTGAAATACGGGATTGCAATGGATTCCGTATTGCTCAATATCGGCCTTCAAAACGGTGACAACATCGTCAAACTTGGCGACCAGCCGTTTCAGCGGCTCGACCCCGGCGCCTTCATCGAAGCCCTTGTGCTCAACGACGTACACCAAGTCACAGTCATTCGCGACGGTCAGGAAAAAGTACTCGAATTGCCTGCCAATGTAGCTCAGCAGATTACCAGCCAAAAAGTCCCGAAGTCATTGCTGATGTCGCCCCGCATTCCTTTTGTAGTGGAAGAAGTGGTGCCCGGCAAACCTGCCGACGGTGCAAAAATTCAACCTGGCGACCAAATTATCGCTTTCAATGGCTCACCGATTCCCTATTTCGACCAATTTTCAGCCCTCGCACAAAAACACAAGGGGCAAGCCATAACGCTCGGCGTCGTGCGTAATGCCGACACGCTGAATATTCCCCTTAAACTGACGGAAGAAGGCACGATTGGTGTCCGCACCAAATTTGACGGCTATTTCAAAGAAGAAGTTCAAAAATACTCTCTGGCACAGGCTCTACCCGCTGGAGTCGGCATGGGTATGGAATTCCTTGACAACCAGATGAAAGCCTTTGGTCAAATGTTCAAAGGCAAAATCGGCGTCAAAGACAATCTCGGCAGCCTCATCAGCATTGGCAAGATGTACGGCCCCACCTGGGATTGGGAGCGTTTCTGGAACCTCACCGCTTCGCTCAGCATCATCCTTGCCTTTATGAACCTGCTGCCCATCCCGGCATTGGACGGCGGCTACGTCATGTTCTTGCTTTGGGAAGTGGTCACTCGCCGCAAAGTCAGTGACACATTCATGGAAAAAGCCGTCACCGTCGGATTTTTCCTGCTGCTCGGCCTGATGGTTTTCGCCCTCGGCAACGACATTTGGAAACACTGGCTCCAGCGATTGTTTTAAAAACGGTTGACGGTTGACGACATGCGGTAGACGGCGAGTTCAAATGAATTCCGTCAGCCGTATGTCGTCAACCGTCAACCGTCAACCGTCAAAATGAATTACTTTGAATTTTTCGACCTCCCGGTTTCATTTCACGTGGACGAGTCCACGCTGCGCCGCCTTTTTTTACAAAACAGCAAAAAATATCACCCCGACTTTCACACACTGGCCGACGAAGCCGAACAAACCCGGGCACTCGAACTTTCTACCCTGAACAACGAGGCTTTCAAAACCCTTTCAAATTCCGATCAGCGCATCAGGTATATCCTGGAAATGAAAGGGTTGCTGGGAGAAGAAGGCACTCACCCGCAACTTCCCCAGGAATTTTTGATGGAAATGATGGACATCAACGAAAGTTTGATGGAACTGGAATTTGATTCTGATGCCGAGCGTTATGCCGCTACGTTACGGGCGGTCGAAAGTTTTGAAAAGGAAATCCTCGAAGAAGTTCAGCCGATTTTGGATACCTGGACAGAGACCGACGGCTCGGAGTCGCTTCACGCAGTGCGAGATTATTTTTTGAAAAAAAGGTATTTGTTGCGTATTCGGGAAAACCTTTCTAAGTTTGCACCCGCTTTTGAATAAGAGGCAAAACGAAAGGCTTACAAGGCAAATTTGCTCGCGGATTTTTCACTGCTTTTTGCCTTTTGTCAGTTGAGTTTTGAATATGCGGGAGTGGCGGAATGGTAGACGCGTTGGTCTCAAACACCAATAACTTCACGGTTGTGCGGGTTCGAGTCCCGCCTCCCGCACTCGAAGCGCCCCGGTCACCGGGGCGCTTTTTTTTTATTTCGGCAACAGTTTTCGCAGCTCTGTCACGATATCCACGTAGGCGTCGTCGGGATTCTTAAACTGGGATACGGCGCGGTTCATGGACGGCAGGGATTTGAGTTTTTCCAAACCCGTACCCTCGAAATCGGCTTTTTCCATCTGAATCGGAATGATGCGCCGCTTTTCGCCCATGGCGTTATAGACTAACTCGAACCAGTCAGGAGAATTGAACAAATTGACCGTAATGAGCACGAGCAGGTAGTCAGCATTGGTGATTTCTTCTTTGGCGCGGGCGACTACTTCGCCCTCTCCAAGCGATTCATGCACATCGTAAACCCGAATTTTCTTCGTGATTTTCAACACATTGAGATGTTTGTTCAACATCTTGGATGAAGGGCTATCGGCAATGTCATAAATGATGACAAACTTCGGGACAGCGGCGACAGGCGGCTGGGCGGACGTTCCGGCTGGAGCGGGTTCAAAGTCTGCTTCGCTCAGCGCGTCCACCAAGTCGAGCATCCCTTTTCGGATATTGGCGGTCACCAAATCATAATCAGCATGACTGACAGTACCCCCACTGTGGTCGCGGGTGATTTGGGTGAAACGGCCTTCGAGCAGGATGGCTTGATTTCTTTTTTCGGCGCTGCTCGGCAATATTCCCTGCAAAGTAGTGATTGCTTGAGCGATTTCGTCGGCGGCGAGCAGCGCCTTCAGGTCGCTTTTGATCTCAGCAAGTGGTTTTGGAAGTGTTGGCATAGAGTAAGTTATTCGCCGCAGAGACGCATAGAACTTTTAACAGAAAAGATCGCTGCGTCTCTGCGGTTTGTTTAAAAATCATTTTCCGATAAAAGCGAAAATATCGCGGAAGAGAACGCCCCGGTTGGCGGGCGCTTTATCGCCTCTTTCATTGATGACGAGGCCGCCACCTTCTGTTTTTCCCGCGTGGTGAATGGCGACGACTTTCCAGTTTTTGTTAAAAACCGGCGAGCCGCTGCTGCCGCCTTTCGTGTCGGTTTTGTAAAAAATATGTTGTTTGAGTTGGCCGAGTACCTCGTTGGCGGTGAGAGCGATTTGTTTGTCTTCGCCTTCCGGGTGCTGAATGATGGTGACAGGGTCGCCTACAGCAGGAATAGCCTCCGGGTCGAACTCCACAAAACCCCACTGTGAGAGCGGCGCGTCGGCGCGGTCAATGACTTTTACACGGGCAAAGTCGTATTCGGTCGGTGGGCTAGTGATGTAACTGGAAGGGTCGAGTTGGTAGGCGGTTATTGATTTCGTTTTTCCGTCCACGCCTACTTCGTAGTTAAATTCTGCTTTGGCGGTTTTGACGACATCCGCCGTTTTGAGGACGTGGTTGTTGGTGAAGAGGTAGCCTTCCTGCGTGAGAAAACCGGTACCGACGCTTGGCGAGCCATCCACATCAGTGAAAGAGATGCGGCAAACTGCCTTCGACGCTTTAATTGCTTCTTCCAACCATTTGATACGCAGGAGATTGTTGCCGGGGCCGATGAGTTTTTCCAATTTGGCTTCGTCCGGCACAGAAAACTGGTAACTGCCAAGCCCTCTGATTTTAGCGTTGAGTTCCACTTTGCGTGGCACGCTGTCCAACAGCCCCATCAGAGCGTTTTTGGCTCTCGCCTCCTGAATGGAAAATTGTTCGTAGGGTATCAGTTGGCCGTCGAATTTCTTTTTGGCCGAGCGGTAGTTGCCGATGATGAGGATGACATCGTTGGTGATGCCGGCCTGCGATTTGTTCTCCAAATCTACCAGTGCGTCGTAGGCCTGGTTGATTTCATCTTCGAGGAGCAGGGCTCTGATGGAGTCTATATAGACTTTAAGCGCTTCTTGTTGCATCTGAGATTGAGCGTTTTAGAATTGTTTTCAAAAAATGAAATGTCGCTGAAAGGTCTGAAACTTTCCGATAGTTGCAAATTTTCTTTCCAATTAACGGGAGTATGCATCGAGCCATTTGCACTCCTGCACAATCAGGCTGTAAAACTTTGTGTTTGAGTACCTTGTCATCAGGAGGTCGTAGTATGTCATGTATTCTTCCGGCAAAACGGGGATGAGTTTACTGCCGGGTTTGTAGGTACAATTGGGGTCGCAAAACCATTGTTTTTGCCGGCATCGGGCAGCCATAAATGAGGCGCGGGCGGCCATCTCGGCTGTTTGGGCAGTTTTCAGGGATTTTTCAAAATAAGAAAGTGCGAGGCCCAAGTCAAGATTTTCGCGATTGCCGTCGGGCGAATTGGGTAAGGGAAACACAGGCCCCTGTGCGAGTCGCAACTGGTTGTAGCCACTTCGGTAAAAATCCATGGCTTCCCATTCGTAACCAAAATACGACATGTTGTAGTAACCCAGCCCCAGCAGATAATAGTACCAGGCCGCTTCGGGTTGATTCTCCGCTTCGGCGGCTTTGGCTCGAAACTCGAAATCGAGAATTTTTTCGGCAATCTGGCGGCGGGTGAGAAACAGCGTGTCGTACACCTCGCGGTGGACTTTTTCGCCAACTTTTTCCCGGAAAGGACTGAATTTGGTGAGGCGTATTTCCTCCGTAGGTTTGATTTTTCGCAAAGTTGCCAGCGCCGCTTCCGGTTGGCCAAGACTGAGCAGGTATGCGCCTTTGTACTCGAGCAACTGTGCCCTGATACGGTCCGGGCTGGTATCCATCATCATGGCGCGTTCGAGCAGGATGGGGTCGTTGGAGTTGGCGAGGCGGAGCAAGTCATCGAGTACGGCGAGATTGGGATTGTAGCCCAGCGCCGAAGGCGGATAAGCCGCGATGATGGCCTTGCCGGGATGACTTTTTCCTGCATAATCTTCTGACAACCAATCTTGTAAAAACAACTCGAAGTTCGGGTACTGTTTGAACACGTTGTAACTCCGCACCCGGTAGGCTACGCTGTCGGCTTTGCCGCCGCCGATGGTATCGAGGTTCATCACATCGAGCAGGCATCGCCAGATTTCGATTTGGTGATAAATATTTTTGTCAGGTTCTTTTTTGCCGAGTCTCTTTTCGAGGCGATCCCAGGTCGTCCCGGCAGCGTAACGGTCGCCCGCCAGGAGTTCGAGATAACCTTCGATAGCCTGCCAGAATTTAATATTCGGCACTTTTTTGTCACTAATCACTTCCCGAACGAATTGCTGCAAATCGAGCAGGTGTTTTTCAGCATTTTCCCGCTTGATGTCGCCGATGGGCCGGCCGTATTTTTTATCGGTGACAGCCGTGCGCAGAAAAACTTTTTCCAACTCCTGCACGTCGCTTGCCAGCAGCAATTCAAGTTGCTGATTACTCGGGTCGAGGTCGTACACTTCCTTCAAATCCTCCACCGCCTGCGCGTGAGAGCCACCCGCCCGCATTGCAAAAAGCGTCGCTTTTTCCACGTCGCTCTGACAAAGGCGAAGCGTCTGTTCCCAGTCGCGGTCATTGCGAATCAAAAAACTCCGCCATGCCTGCATGCGCTTGGACGGGCACTCGCGGAAGATGACTGAAAACCGGTAAGCCGCCTCCGGATACCTGCCCATTTTTTGATAAGCCCCCGCCAAATGCCCGATAATCCAGTAGTAAATAATACTCGGCTTTTTCAAATCAACCTTGGGAATCAGGTAGTTGTACACTTCTTCGGTGTATTTCCAGTTGCGTGTGTAGTGTGCCATCCGAACCGCCTGATAAGCGTAGCGAAGCCTTACGAAGTTCGAGGAAGTCTGCTCGAAACGCCCCATCGCCTCATTGACGAGCGTGTACATCGCCTGCAAATCGGGTTCCGGCAACTTCCATCCGTCGCCCTGGGCAAGCACATAAGGCTCGCATTTTTTGGCAAACATCAGGTAGTCAATCACCTCCGTGCAGCCGTTCAGGGCGAGCATTTCGGCGAACGTATTACCGCCCATCGAGTATGGCAAGGGCGTCTTTTTTTGTTTGTCCAACGCCGCTTGCCGCAACTGCACGAGCTCGTCGAAGTTGGATTTGTACACCACCATTTCTACGTCCTCATATTCCGGTTGGCCACAAAAACGCTCTATCCACTCCTGAATATTTCCCTCGCGCTGGATGTCTTTATCGAAATAAATTTCCTTGTAATAATCGCCCCAACGCAGAAAAAACGGAGCGTAAGCGGCTTTTTTGTTGACGATTTCAGGGTTCAAAAAAGTGTAGCCGTAAAAAGGCTTCGCGCCGGGATTGCAATTCGCCGCCGGCTGTTCCGCCGGTTGCTCGAAAGGAAAAAAGGACGTAAAAAAAACAAAACACAGGCCGAGCGCGAGCCACGCGCCTATTTTTTCTTTTCCGGAAATTGAATCATTCGGCATACAGAATCAAGCAGTTGTAGCGGATAACGGCGAACGATCGCTGTGTCCAAATGGAAAAAAGCCACCGTCGCATCGTTTGCCAAATCGGCCCGCGCCGCAAGTCCGGCGGCTTCGCGAAGCAAGTCCGGCGAAATCGCCTCCACGCGCAACAGGTCGTCCGGGCGAAGATAGTGACCTGCAAGGAAAGTGCCTTTTTGAATGGCGAATGTTGGTTGTTCGTTGCCGGTTCTTCGAAAACGAGTTGTGTCGTTCCATTCTGCGTCAGGCACTTCGGGGATGATTTTCCACAACTCGCCGTCGCGGTAAACGAGCGCCCAGGAAAAAACCGGCAAAGCCAAATCGAGCGGCAAAGGATAATTTTTCGGAGCGCCCACGAGATATTTTTCGGCATCGGCTATGGAAAAAATCGAATTTCCTGCCTCGGGGTTTTCAATATCGCCCGTGTTGTAAAACATCAGCATCCCGCGCTCGACGGGCGGCACGCCGGTTTTTTCAGGAAATTTGTACTGATGCAGGCGAATGGTGGCGCTCAGGCGGGTATTTTCCGGCAGGCGTTTTTTTACTTTTTTCAAAAATGAAAAAAAAGCGTCGCGAGTGGAAGCCGTCCAGTCGCAGTCGAATTGGAGTTCAGCCTCTGCAACCCCTCCTCTCGTTTCCGCCACTTTCCCCGCCAGCCATTCGATTTTTTCCTCTGAAATATTTTTAAAAACCTCGTTGGTAATAAAAATCGTTGGCACGATTTCGAAGCGGGAAAGGCCTGTCGTGTCAGTGATTTCAAGGCGGGAATAAGGTTGAATTTCTCCCGCCGCCGGGTCGCGCCCGATGTCCAACACTTTGATGTAGAGTTTTTTACAACCGATCGAATCGAGGTAATCACGTTCGGCAGGAGTGAGCGCAAGCGTTGTTTTCCAGTGATAAAAAGCAGGGGTGACGACACGGTTTTTGTCATTCCCGCAACTTGCCAGGTACATGGCAAAGAAAAGCCATACCCCGACAAATCCAACTTTCGGAAAGTTCGTCCTCCCGGAATTACTTCGAAATGACATCTCGCACAGAATCAATGTATTGCTTCCAATAAGTACTGTTCAAAACATCTTCTTCGATCACGCCGCGCGAAGTCGTGCTGTGGATGACCCAGAGGCTTTTGCCGTCATTTGACTTCACGAGCGAGACGTGAAAAATCGGGTCGCTGGCTTTGCGGCGGAAAAAGATGAGATCGCCGGGCTGTGCGTCGCGGATGTTTTTGGGTTTGCCTTGTTTCTCCTGTTCGCGCGAGGCAGGCGAGAGTTTGATGTCGAAATTGGAAAAAACATAACTCGTAAAGCCAGAGCAATCGAATCCCGTGTTCGGGTTTTTACCGGCGTAGAGATAATTGGAACCCTTGAACCGGGCGGCATAGGCGACGACGTCCCTGCGAAAAGCCATTTCCCGGCTGTCGGGTTTGAGAGTGGGGGTCTTGCTGGTATTTTTGGCAGTCTTGCATTGAACGGCGGTGAAGGCGATGCAAAGCATTAAAAGCCAGTTGGTTGAGTTTCGAAGTTGAAAAGCGGAATTCTTCATCCTAAAATGATTTTCTGAAAAAACGAGGGGCGAAACGTTGTCGCTTCGCCCCTCTATCACTTTAAACTTTTTTTCACAAACAAAGTGACCGGCGGCTTAACGTCGCCTGGCTACTGTTTTCACAGTCCAAAAATTGCACGACCCAGATACGTTGCGGCGTCGCCGAGTTCTTCTTCGATGCGGAGAAGTTGGTTGTATTTCGCCACCCGGTCGGAGCGCGAGGCTGAGCCGGTTTTGATTTGGCCGGTGTTCAGCGCGACGGCGATGTCGGCGATGGTCGTGTCCTCCGTTTCGCCGGAACGGTGGCTGATGACGGAAGTGTAGGCGTGGCGCGTCGCCAGATTCACAGCCTCGATGGTTTCGGTCAAAGAGCCGATTTGGTTGACTTTGATGAGAATGGAATTGCCGACTTTTTCGTCAATGCCTTTTTGGAGGCGTTCGGTGTTGGTCACAAACAAGTCGTCGCCAACGAGTTGGATACGATGGCCAAGGGTTTCGGTCTGAAGTTTCCAGCCCGCCCAGTCGTCTTCCGCGAAGCCGTCTTCGATGCTGTAAATCGGGTAACGATTGCACCAATCTTTCCAAAACGCCACCATGTCTTTGGAAGAAAGGCGGTCGCCTGTGGATTTTTTGAACACGTATTCGCCTTTTTCCTGGTCGTAAAATTCGGAAGCGGCCGCATCGAGCGCAATCACAATGTCGTCGAGGGGGCGGTAGCCGGCAGCCTCGATAGCGACCATGACTAATTGCAGGGCTTCCTCGTTGTTTTTGATGCCGGGTGCAAAGCCGCCTTCGTCGCCTACGTTGGTGGCGTAGCCTTTGCTTTTCAACACTTTTTTCAGGTGGTGAAAAATTTCTACGCCCATGCGCAGCCCCTCGCGGAAGGAGTCGGCGCCGACGGGCATTATCATAAATTCCTGGAAGTCAATGCCGTTGTCGGCGTGCGCGCCGCCATTGAGGATGTTCATCATCGGCACGGGAAGGACGTGCGCGTTGACGCCGCCGAGGTAGCGATAGAGCGGCTGACCGAGTTCTTCGGCAGCAGCGCGGGCAGTAGCGAGCGACACGGCGAGGATGGCGTTGGCGCCGATTTTACCTTTATTGCGCGTACCGTCGCGCTCTATCATCAGGCGGTCTATGCGGATTTGGTCGGTCACTTCCATGCCCACGAGTTCGGGACGGAGGATTTTTTCCACGTTTTTCACGGCTTCTTTCACGCCTTTGCCGAGGTAGCGACCGGCATCATCGTCGCGGAGTTCTACTGCCTCATGTACACCAGTGCTGGCGCCGCTTGGCACGGCGGCACGGCCTGCGAAACCTGTTTCGGTCCAAACTTCAGCCTCGATGGTAGGATTGCCGCGCGAGTCGAGGATTTCGCGGGCGAGTATTTCACGGATAGCGCTCATGTTTGTATAGTTGATTTGTTGAAATGGTGATTTGTTGATTGAGGCGGGCAAAAGTAGAGAAATTCATCCCCGTTTTGTCATGCGAAGGCTGAATGTATGTTTTCCATGTTGGCTAACAAAAGAGCCAACGCGACATTTGTTTGGTTTTCAGGTTCAAAAAAGTCAAACAAGGCTGGAGAAAATTCCCGGGGTAGTTATTGCCCCGCGGCTTCGCGCACGACTACACTGGCCATGTGCAGGCCAAACAGTGCCGGGATATAGGAACAGGTTCCGTAAAACGACTTTTTGAAACGGCTGCCGTCGGTCATCATCATGTTTTCCTTGCTGACTGGCTCGGACGAAAAAACGACCGTGACGCCGCGTCGAACGCCTTTCTTTTTCAAACCCTTGCGCACCTGTTGGGCAAAAGGGCAATTGAACGTCTCGGAAAGGTCGGCCACTTGCACGCGTGAGGGGTCTATGCGGCCGCCGGCGCCCATGCTGCTGACGATACGCACGTCTTTTTGTTTGCAGGCAACGATGACGTATTGTTTGGGCTGCACGGAGTCAATGCAATCGAATACATAATCGTATTCGTTGGTTATCAGTGTTTTAACCGTCACGGGGGTCAGAAAATCCTCGATCACGGTGAGGTCGAGCGCGGGATTGATGTCGCGCATACGCGCAGCCATAACGCTGGTTTTGGCTTGCCCGATTGTGCTGTGCAAGGCTGGCAACTGCCGGTTGATGTTGGTCTGATCCACCGTATCGCCGTCAACGATGGTCATACGCCCCACTCCTGCGCGGGCAAGGAATTCGGCGGCAAAACTGCCCACACCGCCCAAGCCGATGACCATTACGTGGAGTTTGTTCAGTTTTTCCAGCACAGCGTCGCCAAGCAACAATTCGGTGCGTTGCAGCCAGTGCGGCGTATTATTCGATGGCAAAATTGATTCGATGTCGGTCTGCACGTTTGTTTTTTCGGGCAAAAATAGAATTGGATTTGAAAAAGCGATTCACCCGAAAAGAGCCGCCATGTTTTCTGCAATCTGTGCCGCGAGTTTTTCCGGCGTTTCTCCACGCAGTTCGGCTGCTCGTTGATACACTTTTTCGATGGAAAAATCAGCGGCGTCGGTTTCGAGGAACAGGCGGTTGGCAGGCGTTTGCCGAAGCGCTTCGGCGGCACGGCTTTTTTCCCGAAAAAGTGCCGCTCCGAATGAGAGATAACATCCGGCCTGGAGCAGCCGACGGGCGGTTTCGGCGTTTTTTTCAAACCCGTGAAAGATCCAGGCTTGCGCGGGTTTCCATGTTTTTTTCAATGCAAGCAGTTCGTCAAATGCCCGCACACAATGCAGTATCAACGGCTTGTTATTTTCCTCTGAAACGTTAAAACACAACTGAAAAGCAGTCATTTGTACGTCCCAGGGGGTAGCGACCACTTTATCGAGCCCTGCTTCGCCGATGGCGACGATAGCGGGGTCGGCGGCTTGTTCGCGGAGCCATTGTTCGGCCTGTATCCAATCCACGCCATGCAGATGCCAGGGATGCAGGCCGACGGATAGACGGGGCGATAACGGCTTTTTTTCCTGGCCGAAATACACACTCTCGATTTCGACAACACCTGGAGTCAGGACAGGACGATGGGTATGCAGGTTGTACAACATGGTCGCTAAGTGCACTCCGAATGACCGCAATTTTTACAATGCAAACAGCCTTCCTGGTACACCAGCCCATCGGTTTTGCACATCGGGCAAGTGTTGTGAGAGGGCCGGGTGCCGTCGGGAATGAATTTTCGCAGGGCACGGACGACGCCGTTTTTCCAGTTGTTGAGCGAAGCGCTTTCTAAGTGAAGATTTTCCACCATGTCCACCACGTAGGGTAGCGGCATTCCATGACGCAGTACGCCGGAAATCAGTTTGGCGTAATTCCAGTATTCCTTGTTGAAAGTGCGCGACAACCCTTCGATGGTCACTTTGTAGCCATCTTTATCAGTGTATTGGAAATCGTAGCGATTTTTCCCGTTCTCCTTGATTTTCAGCACTTTTCCTTCTGAAACCTGGGTGAGAACGGTGAAAGAATCTACCGCCCGGCCTGTGAAAATCTCATAAGGTTTGCCCGCCAGCATTCCGATGACGGCGACCCATCGCTCGTCGTTGTTCATAAAATTGAACACGACCGCATCGAGTTCGCGCGGGCGTTTCGGTGCGACTGTTTCGGTGAAGGGCTCCGGTTTTTCCTCTTTTTTATCGCTTACCAACACGCCGCTGCGCGAGCCTTCGCGATAGACGGTCATGCCTTTGCAGCCGACTTCCCAGCCGGTCAGGTAAATTTTTTCAATGAGTTCTTCGGAGGCGTTTTCGGGTACATTGACTGTGACGCTGATGCTGTGGTCCACCCATTTTTGTACGCGACCTTGCAAATGAACCTTGCTCACCCAGTCCACATCTTCGGCTGTAGCGCGGTACCAAGGGGATTGGCGAATGATGACCTGCAATTCATTTTCCTCCATGTTTTCCACTTTCGCAGGGTCGAAACCTTTGATTTTCAGCCACTTTTTGAAAGGAACGTGAAAAACGTGATAATCTTCCCAGGCATCGCCTACCTCGTCGGTGAATGTGATGCGGGCGTTTTTGTCGTTGGGATTCACCTTGCGGCGGCGTTTGTAGGAAATACGAAACACTGGCTCCAGCCCGGAAGTCGTCTGGGTCATCAGGCTGGTAGTGCCGGTGGGCGCGATGGTGAGCAGGGCGATGTTGCGGCGTCCGTGTTGCAACATTTCGCTGTACAAATCATGGTCGGCTTCGCGCAGGCGCTGAATGAAAGGATTTTTGGCTTCTCGCGCGGCGTCGTAAATGGGGAACGCGCCGCGTTCGCGGGCGAGCGTGACCGAGTTCCGGTACGTTTCGAGCGCGAGGGTTCGGTGCACTTTTTCACAAAAATCGAGCGACTCCTCCGAGCCGTAACGAATCCCCAAAGCCGCCAGCATATCGCCTTCGGCAGTGATGCCGATGCCTGTGCGACGCCCTTGACGGCATTTTTCCCGAATTTTCAACCAAAGCGATTGCTCGGTGGCTTTCACGATGTCGGGCTCCGGGTCGCGCTCAATTTTTTCCAGAATTGTCTCGATTTTTTCCAATTCCAAATCGAGGATGTCGTCCATCAGACGCTGTGCGTGGCGGGCGTGGGTTTTAAATTTTTCAAAATCAAATCGTGCTTCGGGCGTAAAAGGCTGCTCGACGTAACTGAACAAATTGATTGCCAAGAGGCGGCAACTATCATACGGGCAAAGGGGAATCTCGCCGCACGGATTCGTCGAGACGGTCTGAAAACCCAAATCCGCATAGCAATCGGGCACCGATTCGCGCAGCACGGTGTCCCAAAACAATACCCCCGGCTCAGCACTTTGCCAGGCGTTGTGCACTATTTTTTTCCAAAGCCAGCCGGCGTCAATTTCTTTCTCCACTTTGGTTTTTTTCGCCTCGACGGGAAATCGCAGCCGGTATGGCTCGCCGCTGACGACTGCACGCATGAAGGCATCATCGAGGCGCACCGAGATGTTGGCGCCGGTGACTTTTGTGTTATCTAATTTGGAATCAACGAATTGCGCAATATCGGGATGCCGCACGGAAAGGGTGAGCATGAGTGCGCCGCGCCGTCCGTCCTGTGCGACTTCGCGTGTCGAGTTGGAAAAACGCTCCATGAACGGCAGGATGCCGGTGCTGGTGAGCGCGCTGTTCATCACGGGCGTGCCCTGCGGACGCAAGTGCGAAAGGTCGTGCCCTACCCCACCCCGGCGTTTCATCAGTTGCACCTGCTCTTCGTCCATTTTCATAATCGCGCCATAAGAATCCGCGCTGCCTTCCACGCCGATGACGAAGCAGTTGGACAAAGACACGATTTGGAAAGGATTGCCGATGCCGGCCATCGGGCTGCCTTGCGGCACGAGGTAGCGAAAGTCGCGCAGCAATTCGTAGATGTCGTCTTCGGAAAGCGAGTTGACGTAAAGCCGTTCGATGCGCGCCAGTTCGCGGGCGATACGGCGGTGCATTTCATCGGGTGTGCGCTCGTAAATTTTTCCAAATGAATCTTTTAGCGCGTATTTGTTCAGCCAAACACTGGCTGCGAGCGTGTCGCCTTTAAAATATTTGGTGGCTGCAGCGAGGGCTTCTTCATGTGAAAAAACGGCGTGTTCGGCGATTTCAGGCGCATCGGCTACAAGCATCGGTTCGGGCGTTTTCATACAATCACGACTTAAATTTGAACTGTAAAGTTAGTATTTTCGATGCCCTAGGGAAGGATGAACGGGGATTATTTTATCTCAAAACGGGCACAAAACGTTAGTAAAATCTGGTCGCCTAAAAAGTCCTCATTTTGCCGGCGATGCTACTGTTGAATGGAGCGCACGATTTTTTGGGGCAAAAAAGCGTTGAATGAGCGGCGAAACAGCCCTCACACACGACAACTCGAATTGCTCGCCCGATGGTCGGACCGCATCAGTCTTTTGCTGGCGTTAGCGATGGCGTTCATAGGGGTCGTGTTGTCGAAAGAAGGGGTTTTACTATAAAACATTTTACAAATACCCCTTCGCCTGCAAACGGAACAACTCCGCGTACTTTCCTTTTTTCGCCAATAACTCCTCGTGGCTGCCAATTTCGAGCAGTTGGCCGTGTTCCAAAAACAGGATGCGGTCAGCCATGCGCACGGTCGAAAAGCGGTGGCTGATGAGCACGCCCGTTTTGCCTTTGATGAGTTCTGAAAAACGAACGAACACCTCGTGTTCGGCACGAGCGTCCAGCGCAGCCGTCGGCTCGTCGAGAATAATCAATTGAGCGTCACGCATATAGGCGCGGGCGAGAGCGATTTTTTGCCACTGACCGCCGCTGAGGTCCACGCCGCCGGTGAAGCGTTTGCCGAGCATCTGGTCGTACTTTTTGGGCAGGTTTTTCACCACTTCGTCGGCGAGGCTTTTTTCGGCGGCTTCTTCTATAAGCACGCGATTTTGCCGTTCGTCAATATTGCCGACGGCGATGTTTTCCGAAACAGGCAGCGCGTAGCGGAAAAAATCCTGGAAAATGATGCCGATTTCGTCGCGCAAATCGGCGGGGTCATAGTCGCAAAGGTCAACGCCGTCGAGCAGGATGCGGCCCTCATCGGGTTCGTAGAGGTGAGCGAGCAGTTTGACGATGGTCGTTTTGCCCGCGCCGTTTTCGCCGACGAGGGCGAGTTTTTCACCAGCCCGCAGGTGAAAACTCAGATTGCGCAAGGCCCACTGGTCGCTGCCGGGATATTTGAAACTGACATTTTCAAAAACAAAACCTTCGCGGATGGGTCGCGGCACCCGTTTCGTCCCCTTGTGACTGCCCGAGAGGGGTTTTAATTCGAGAAAATCGAAAAAATCCTGGAGGTACAAAGCCGTCTCCGACACCCTCGAAAAACGGCTCATCACGCCGGAAAGTAAACCTTGCATTCGTTGGAACGAACCGGCCAAAAACGTAAGCGTACCGACCGTAATCGCGCCTTTCACGGCTTGCAAAACGATGAAAACGTAGGCGCCGTAATAGGAGGCCGTTCCAATTAATGAAAAAAAACTGCCCCACGCTGCCCGCTTGATTGTCAGGTTTTTATTGGCTTCGTAGTAGCGGTGCGAAATGTCCTTGAAGCGGTCGGTGATGAAATTTTCCAGTCCGAAAATCTTGATTTCTTTGGCCGTCTCGTTGCTTGCGCCGATGTAGCGCAGGTAGTCGAGTTCGCGGCGTTCGGGCGTCCAGGAATGCGTGAGCGAGTAGGAGCGGCGGTTGAAATGCGTCTCGCCGACGAAGGAGGGAATGACCGCGACGACCAGAATTACGATGAGCCAGGGGTTGAACGCCGCCAAACCGCCCACAAGAAACAGCATCGAAATCAAATCCTGCGCCTGCGACATCACGAGCGACATGAGCATGGTGCGGTTGGCGGTTTGGGTGCGGGCGCGTTCAAGTTTGTCATAAAATTCGGCATTTTCAAACTGAAACAAATCGAGCGTGGCGGCGTGGCGCATGATGCGGATGCTGCTGTCGTTGCTGATGAGGTCGCCCAAAAGGCTCTCCGTCAATGTGATAGCGCGACCGAGCAGGCTGTTGACGACAGCCAACGCGAACTCCGCCCCGACCCATTGCCAGAGCGCCGTTGTGTTGCCGACAATTTTCGTCTCGTTGTACTGCCCTACCAAAGCGATGATGGTGTCTATGATTTCTTTGCCAACGTAGAGCATCGCCACGGGGATGGCGGCTTGCACGATACGCAGGGCGGCGTTGAACAAAGTCATTCGGGGCGACACGTCCCAAATCATTTGGAAAAATGGCGGGATGTTGCGCAACGCGCCGAATTGTTTGAAAAAGTTGGAAATGCGTTCGCGGAGCGTGGGCATGTAGAGGATTTACAAATTGAACAAGTTTGGCTTAAATGTTTTTTCAGCAAAAAAGTTGCTCCATACCTTAACGGCCGAAATCTGACTTTTCCCTGTACTATAAAAGATAAAATCATGCTGTCCAAAGCCGTTCAAACCAAACTCAACGAGCAAATTCAGAAAGAAGCCCACGCTTCCAACGCTTACCTCGCCCTCGCCACCTGGGCTGAAAACAAGGGTTTGCCTAACATCGCCGAATACTTTTACCTCGCTTCCGACGACGAGCGCAGTCACATGCTCCAACTGTACAAGTACGTCAACGCCAATGGCGGCTCGGCCCAGTTGAAAGACAGCCTCGGCAAGGTAAAAGACTCGTTCAAAACCGTGCTCGATGTGTTCAAACACGTCTTCGACCTCGAACACGGTGTCACCCTGTCTGTCAACGAATTAGCCACCTGGTGTCTGCAAAACAACGAGCACGCCACCTTCTTTTTCCTGCAAGCCTTCGTGCAGGAGCAACAGGACGCCGAGCGCAACGTGCAGGAAATCATCACCGTCATCGAGCGCATGGGCTTCGAGGACCGGAACCTGTTTTACTTAGACAAACAGTTCAAGAAAATCAATCAGCAGACGGCGGCAGGCGGAGCGTGAGAAACTTTTTTTGTCATCCGCCCGAAAGGCGGATGACAAAAAAATCAACGAACTACGACGAGTATTGTCAAGGCCAATAAAATGCTCTCTTCTTCGCTCGAAACATCTCGCAACAGCGTCAAAGCGCGCGGGTTGGGCGAGTCCACCAAAGCAGGGTTGGCGATAGAAGCCACCACAGCATCGCCGAGCAGGACATGAAACTGAGGTTCGCCCGGCTTTTTTTCGATACGGGCCAGGAGCCGGCTCGTCTTGCCGGCAGCGAGCAGGGAGGTTTCTACAAATACCCCAAAAGGTTGGCCGTTCAACCAGATTTCAGTTTCCTTGCCTTTTTGCCTGAAAATGAACTCCCGATCGCTCGTGCGAGCGACGATAACCCCCGTCCCGCCACTTTTTTGTTCGGCATAGGCCAGCACCGGTTCCTGAAAAATCGTTGTGAAAACCCCTTCCGCCGTGCTGTTGAAAAAGCCAGGTTTTTTCACATTCGACCGATTCAGTGAGAGCAGCGAGAGCATTTCTTTGTCCCAGGGAACAAGCGCGCCGGCAGCCTGCGCCTTCACTTTGTCGCGCAGCCCCTCCAGCGTTTTTTTCCAGGCCGGGCTTTCCGGATTGAGATTGATTCGGCCTAATAGTTGGGCAATCAGGTAAAAAGCCCCGACGACGAGCGAGCCGAAAATCAGCACCAGCATGAGCAGGAAGAAGAAAAAGCGCATCTTTTTTCTTTTTTTCTTGTGTTGAAAAAACGGTCGGCTCCAACGACTTTGCCAGCCATAATGGACGTGGTAGTTCGGGTAAAACTTTCGGTAGCCGCAGTAAAACATCTTTCAAATTCCATTTTGGAACAAAAAAGAGGGCAAACCGAAAGCCTGCGCCATTTTTTTCGATAAAGGCCGGATTGGGTGACGATGAAATGGGACGAACTTTCCGAAAGTTGTTGGCAACTTTCGAAGAGTTTAATGCTCACCGCAGCAAAGCCACACTCCCTTTTTCGCTCTTTTCTACCTCTTCGTCGGCCACTTTGTAGCGCGCCACGTACACGTACACATCCGACGGCGCCTCGGTACCGTTCATCGTCGTGCCATCCCAACGGTCAGTTGGTTCCTGCGCCTGAAACATCAATTCCCCCCAGCGCGAATACACCGAAAATTCCAAAATCTCTACTTCGCAATACCGCAGCTTGACACCGAAATCATCGTTCACCCCGTCGCCATTCGGCGAAAAAGCATTGGCGATGACCGGGTGGCAACAGTCCTTTTTTGAAATGGAAAATTCGGCGGTCAACACCGTATCGAGCGTAGTCAGTGTCACAGAGTAAGTGCCGTAATCATTGATAATCAATGAATCCAACTTGCTTCCATTCGACCACTCCACGACGCCGATACCCGTCGTGTCGGCGCGAAGTGTGAGTGGAAACGGCGCGCAGGTGTCGTAACCAATTTCCGGCGCAATGACCAAAGTCTGGGCAGAAGCAACAGAAACAAATCCAAAAAATGCCAAAAAAACAGAAAGAGAAAACCGGAGTATTTGCTGCATAAGATAAAAATCGGTGTTTAAAAACAGGTTGCAAAGGTAGGTGCCACTGCCGCTTTGCCACCCCGTCGCAGGCATTTCTGACAAAAATTCTTTTCCCCGCAAAGTCAAACTGACATTCCGTCAGATTTTTCCGCATGGCACAACGATTGAGGAAACGGTGGACAACACACATTTTCAAGACCAATAACCGGCTTAAAAATCAACTTTCAACGAATCAACAACATAGAATAATGGGCAAGATAATAGGCATTGACCTCGGCACAACCAACTCCTGCGTCTCCGTCATGGTCGGCAATGAACCCGTCGTGATAGCCAACGACGAAGGCGCGCGCACTACGCCGTCCGTCGTCGGTTTTCTCGACAACGGCGAGCGCAAAATCGGCGCACCTGCCAAACGCCAGGCCATCACCAACCCGAAACGCACCGTTTCATCCATCAAGCGTTTCATGGGGATGCGCCACAGCGAATCCACTTCCGAAATCGGTCGCGTACCCTACAAAGTCGTCAAAGGCGACAACGATACCGTACGCGTTGACATTGACGGACGCCTCTACACCCCGCAGGAAATCTCCGCGATGGTGTTGCAAAAAATGAAAAAAGTCGCTGAAGACTACCTCGGCGAACCCGTCACAGAAGCCGTCATCACCGTGCCGGCCTACTTCAACGACTCCCAGCGCCAGGCCACTAAAGAAGCAGGCGCCATCGCCGGCCTCGATGTAAAACGCATCGTGAACGAGCCGACAGCAGCAGCCCTCGCATACGGCCTCGACAAACGCGACAAAGACGTGAAAATCGCCGTGTATGACCTCGGCGGCGGTACGTTCGATATCTCGATTCTCGAACTCGGCGGCGGCGTTTTTGAAGTAAAATCCACCAATGGCGACACCCACCTCGGCGGCGACGACTTCGACCAGGTCATCATCGAATGGCTGGCCGATGAATTCAAAAGCCAGGAAAATATGGACCTCCGCAAAGACCCGATGGCGCTCCAGCGCCTGAAAGAGGCTGCGGAAAAAGCAAAAATCGAACTCTCGGCCAGCGCAGAAACAGAAATCAACCTGCCCTACATCACGGCAGTAGACGGCGTGCCCAAGCACCTCGTGATGAAACTCAGCCGCGCCAAGTTCGAGCAAATGACCGATTCGCTCGTGCAGCGCACCCTCGAGCCTTGCCGCAAGGCCCTGCAAGATGCAGGTTTGAAAGCCGGCGACATTGACGAAGTGATTCTCGTGGGCGGTTCCACGCGTATCCCGCGCATTCAGGCTGAAGTCGAAAAATTCTTTGGCAAAAAACCCAACCGCTCGGTCAACCCCGACGAAGTAGTGGCCATCGGCGCAGCCGTGCAAGGCGCTATCCTCTCCGGCAATGCCGGCGTGAAAGACATGGTGTTGCTCGACGTCACGCCGCTTTCACTCGGCATCGAAACCATGGGCGGCATCTACGACGTAGTCATCGAAGCCAACACAACCGTGCCGACCAAGAAGTCGAAAACCTATTCTACAGCATCGGATAATCAGCCGCAGGTGGAAATCCACATCCTGCAAGGCGAACGCCCGATGGCGCGCGACAACCGCTCAGTGGGCCGCTTCATCCTCGACGGCATCCCGCCCGCTCCGCGCGGCGTACCGCAAGTGGAGGTAACGTTCGACATGGACGCCAACGGTATCCTCTCCGTTTCGGCTGTGGACAAAGGCACCGGCAAACAGCAAAACATTCGCATCGAAGCCAGCACGGGTCTCTCGAAAGAAGAAATCGCCCGCATGAAGGCCGAAGCGGAAGCCAACGCTGCCGCCGACCGCGAAACCCGCGAACGCGCCGAGAAACTCAACACCGCTGACTCGCTGATTTTCCAAACGGAAAAACAACTCCGTGAATTCGGCGACAAAGTCCCGGCCAACCATAAAGAGGCCATCGAAAGCGCGCTCAACAACCTCCGCGAAGCGCACAAAGCGCAAGACCTCAGCCGCATTGATTCGGCTACCGAAGCCCTCACCGCCGCGTGGAATGCTGCCAGCCAGGATATCTACGCTGCACAGCAAGCCGCCAACGGCGGCAGCGCCGAGAATCCTTACGGCTCCGCTACCGGCGGCCCGGCAGGTGGTGCAGGGGGTGGCACCGGTGATACGCAGGATGTGGAGTTTGAGGAGGTGAAAAATTAAGAACAATAAAATAGCCACGAAGTATTGGCATTGCGCTATTACTTCGTGGCTAATCATTTAATAATCAATTATTTGACTTAAATGAGAAAGCCATGCTGATTGAAACTAAATTTCAACAATATGCTTTTTTTGAAGTCTCGCGCCCCCAAAGGGCGGGCGCAAAAACCCACTATTCTTCTATTTGAGAATAGGTGGCTTGCTCTTTTTCTCCATGCAGACAAAACACAATTTTGTCTTGCGCTAAAATGTCGTAGACTTTTAGTGAAGTTGGAGATCAAGAAAAATCAACTTCTTTAGTCCAAGGAAGTTTCGTTAGAAAAATCTCTTTAAAAAGAAAAAGAGACGAACCTGAAAAGGTTTTCAAAGTATAAACCTATTGATAATTAGGTTAAAAACATTCAAACTCCCGGCTAAAAAGCAGCCGGGAGTTTTTTATTTCTCCAAAATCCCGCATCAACGCGCACTCAGCGCCTGCAATCCCAACTTCTCAATCATCTCGATGACTTTGTCGCCCCAGGCAGGATTGGTGCTGTAACCCGGCTCGGCATCCGTTTTTTTCAGCCCCTCCACCACGCAGCGGTAATCGGAGCGGGAGCAAGCGCGGGCGTCGTCGTACCACTTGCGGGATTGAATGAATTTTCCGAAATCGAGCACGGCCTCTTCCGGCGAAATGTACATGCGGAACGGCGTGTCCGCGCCGTCGTCGTGTTTCGTAAAAGTCGGCCCTGTCCAGTCTTTCCCGGCCTTGATGCCGAAAGGATTGCCCGAATGCTGGAAAAGATAACTCGTAAAACTCGATTCGTACACGGCGATACCGATGACCACCGAAGCCGGGATACCGATTTGATCTTCATAGGCGACGGCGGCCTCTACGTAAGATTCCACCGTGTAAACATCCGCGCCGTAAGTGTTGGCGATGCGGACGGAAATATCGTGAATGCGCTCGTGCAGTGTTGTGGTGATGGTACTGTTCGAGTCGTTTTCACCTGACTGGGCGTTGAGATGTTTCGTCACGAGGAAGAAGTTCATCAACAGGAAAGTCGTAAAATTGGGAGCAAAAGGCTTGTGAATCATGGCGTTAGCAATTTTAAGGTAAAACCTTTCGAGGCGCCTGCCGAACGTGCATCGGCAAACGTTGTCCCGGCTGGCCGGGCAAAAAGCGCCTCGTTTATCTGAGGAGGTTCCGTCTTGTTTTGGATGAAGAAAATGGCCTGAAATCCTGTGAAGCAGGAGGCTGTTGGCTCAATCTGCCAAACGTTGTTGCGGCTGTGAACGGAGGTTCATAATTTGCATTTTGATGTCCGAACGATTTCAATATTAAATAAGTTTCGCCGAGACTTTATTGTTGAGACAAAAGTCGGCCTCTCCCAATTTGGTTAAAACCCTCCAAGCCGTGAACTTCAAAAAACACCGTATCTCCTCGAAAAAAGGGATTCATCTCCCGGAATTCAGGGATAAAGCGGTGTGATAAAGGTGGTTTGGAGGAGTCATCTCTGTCGGGTCGCCTCTTAAAATATCAGCCAAACTTTAAAATTTCGGTAACAGGAAAAATTCATAGTCGCGTGTCGCCGAATTTCAATTTACACCGCCTGCACTTCGGGTATTTTTTGAAAATATTTGCGGCAAATCTGCCTGCCATGTTTCGTTTCCTCCCGTTCCTTTTTTTTGTTTTTACTGCCGAAGCCCAATCCTCCCTCACCGTCCTCACTTACAATCTTCGCTTCGACAACCCCGGCGACGGCGGCGACGCCTGGCCCAAACGCCGTGATTTTGTCGCTGCCCAAATCCGTTTTCACGCGCCCGATATTTTCGGCATTCAGGAAGGGTTGCACCGGCAACTGGAATATTTGGACGAGCAATTGCCCATCTACATCCGTGTCGGAGTCGGGCGCGACGACGGCAAGCAGGGCGGCGAATATTCGGCTTTGTATTTTTCAAAAAAACGCTTTGGCGTGCTGGCTTCCGGCACTTTTTGGCTGTCCGAAACACCCGATACCGTCTCGAAAGGTTGGGATGCCGCGCTGCCGCGCGTGTGTACGTTCGCGCATTTGCACGACAGCCTTTCCGGGAAAAAACTGTGGGTATTCAACACGCATTTCGACCACATCGGGAAAGAGGCGCGCCGCCGTTCCGCCGAACTTATTTTATTAAAAATCAAAGAAAAAAACACGACGAACGAACCTGTCATTGTCATGGGCGACTTCAATGCCGAGCCAAATGACGAGCCGGTGGCGGTATTGACGCGCGATTTGCGCGACAGTCGTTCCGTGAGCGAAGAGCCGCCTTTCGGGCCGGAAGGGACGTTCAATGCGTTCAATTTTCACGACCCGGTGCGGCGGCGCATTGACTATATTTTTCTGAATGAAAAAGGGCTTAAAGTGAAACAATACGCCGTGTTGAGCGATTCGCGGGATTGCCACTACCCCTCCGATCATTTGCCGGTGTTGGCGCGGCTGGTTTGGAAATAAAATAAGCCGCTCCGGGTACGCCCGGAACGGCTTCTCTATTCACCTCAAAATTTTTTCCATAGTTTGTTTGCCCTCGCGGCTTATTGTTTCCACAGTTTGCCGTTATCCAGCGGCGAACCTGCGGTGTCGGCAATATTGAAATTGTACCATCCGGCAGCCAGGCCCACCAGTGAAATTTGTACGCTGATTTCTTTGGATGCTCCCTGAATTTCGAGTGTTTGCACCATCTTGCCTGTTGCGTCGAAAAGCATCCAGCGCAGCGGGAAAGTTGCATTTTTCACTTCGCCTTCCACTGTTACTATTTCTTCGGCGGGGTTAGGGAAAACGCGGAGGGTTGAACTAGCGGTTTCCGTTTTTTTTTGAATTCCGTCGGCGCGGTTATTTACAAACCAGCAATTCTCGAAAGGAAGCATTTCTTCGTTGCCTTCACCTGTGAAAAGGAAAACGGCAGCGCCAAATTCGCGGGCGTAGTTGTTTTCAAAATGACAGTTACGAACAGTCGGGTGAGCGGCGTTGCCCTCTGCCATTATATAAATCGCACCGCCGCTTTTGCCAATAGCGTAGGGAGAAACGAACGGATCGCTGTTGTCGGCTCTGCCGCCGGAGAACATAAACCCATCCACCACACTCACTTTGTCGGATTTTTCGACATATAGAATCGTGTAGGAATTATCCGTGTCATCATCAGCTAGGCCGATATTGCCGCTCAGGACAGTTTTGAAACGCTCCCAGTTGCGCTGTTCCAGTTCCGTTTCCACGCCGGAGAATCCGCCATAGAGTTGCACACCGCCTTTCAATTTGAAAGAAATTTCGCGATTGTAGCTGTCGGTCGGCTTGTAAATACCAAGCGCGACCCATACCTGGTCGCCGGGTTGAGCGGCAAACAGCGCGGCCTGTAGATCAGTGAAGGCATTCTCCCAGGATGTGCCATTGCCGGCCCCGGTGGCATAGGCGTCCACATAAACGCGACGGGTCTGCGAGAAAGATGTCGAAGTGAGCAAAAGCAGGAAAACGAAAGATATTAAATAGCGCATAGCAAGCGGCATTTAGGTTATGGATATAGTTTTGGAGCGATAATCTTTACAGACGAATAAAGTGCCAGATTTTGCGGCAAACAGGGCAGGGTCGTTTTTTTACCGTGACGGGGGTAAGGTTTTGGCACAATTCGTCGCCTACGCGACGAATGAAAAGAGCGCGTATGCGAAATGGAGTAAGAAGAGTTTTGTAGAGCGCGCCGCCGGGATGGGCTTTAATGGCATTTAAAGTAGTCGAAGGGCTCGCGGCAATCGAGGCAACGAAACAGCGATTTGCAGGCAGTAGAGCCAAATTGCGAAATCATTTCTGTGTTCCGGGAGCCACAATGCGGGCATTCGAGGACGCGGCTTTCGCCCAAAAGAGCCTTTTTATCGGCACTGGCAGATTCCGGTGGAGCGATACCGAAAGCCTGAAGTTTGCGTCGGCCTTCTTCGCTGAGCCAGTCGGTCGTCCAGGCCGGGCTCAAAACTGTAGTTACTTTAACTCGTTCAAAACCACCTTCTTGCAACGCTGCACGAATGTTGACCTCGATGACGTTCATAGCCGGGCAACCGCTGTAAGTAGGCGTGATAATGACTTCCAGCGTGCCATCGTCGAGTATTTTTATGTCGCGAATAATGCCCAAATCCGCTACTGTGAGCACCGGGATTTCCGGGTCGCAAACCGCGTCGAGCAGGCGATGCGCCTTTTCAAGAATTTCCTCCTTTTCAATCTTCAAGTCCATTTTTCAAAAGCCGTTATTCTTCCGTTGTAACCTCAAATCTGCATCAAAGTTTCAATTTTTTCCCGTACTGAACCTCGTTCGCCACGTCGCATCAATCGCAGGCCGATTTTTATCCAAAAACCCGGCGCGACCATTTTTTTGGCAAAAAAAGCGACGGCACTATCCAAATCCCGAATCAGCCCTTTTTCCGTTTCGCTTTGTCGGGCAAATGCCAGCGCGGTGGCTGCTTTCCAGGCTGCGCCGCGCGCCACACGGATGCTGAAATGAACCCAGCCTTCGTCTTCGGTGCGCAACAAATAATCGAGCAAACTGAATGGCAACCAAATGTTGGCAAGGCGATCCTGCACCCGATCAGTGAGGGCTGCGATGATGTCGTTGATGCGGTCAAAGTCTTTTCGCAGGCCAAAAATCGCATCGCCGGAGCGGGTTTGCGCCGCCGCAATGCCGAGGTCGAGATTGATATGCGCATTGATTCCCAGCAAAATATGTTGCAGAACGGTAAAATCTTCTTGCCGGGATGCTTCAAATGCAGCCTGCCACGATTGGGTACAGGGTTGGCCAGCCTGCCAGGCGTCGAACGCTTCAAAATAGCGTCCGGCGAAGCGCACGTCCAGTTGTTCCATGCGCGAGCCATTCTCGAACAAACCCGCCTCGATGCCGTCGCGTACGGCAAGCGTCATTTTCAAATAAACGGCGGCGAAATAACCCAGCGGCGACTGGTTTTCTTTCGACCATTCGATAATTTGTTCGAGCCTCGTAATGACTTCGGAGATGGATTGCATGGATTTTTCCCAATAGAAATGCCCGGCAAGGTCGAATTAAATGTGCAATTCGCAAAACTCAAGGGCCCGCCGTTCCGACCACGCAAATGCTTTTTCCCCACGCATCAAAAAGCCGCAGTGACCGCCGTGTTCCGGCATTTCAAAATGAAAAAACGAGTGTTCGCGCGCCAATTCGACGGGCATACAGGCTGGCGTGAGGATTGGGTCATTTTGGGCATTCACGAGCAGGACAGGCACACGGATGCCAGAGATAAAATGCTTCGCGGAGGCATTTTTGTAAAAATCCGCCGCATCGCGATAGCCGCAAATCGGCGCGCTGAAATACTCGTCGAAATCGCGCCAGCATTTCACCGATTGAAGTTTGGAAAGATCAAGCCGACCCGGAAATTGAGCGTTTTTTATCTTGATTTTCTTGATCAAAGCCCGCATAAAACGACGGCGATAAAAGGCGTTTTCCCAGCGATCGAGTGTTTCAGAGCCTGATTCCAAATCACAGGGAGCCGAAAAAACAGCGGCAGCACGAACCTGATAAGGAAGATCTTTACCCGAAACGCCGAGGTATTTCATCGTGATATTGGCGCCCATGCTGTAGCCAACGAGTGCTATTTTTTCATAAATGCCTGATTGGGAAGCATGATGGACGATCGCGCTGATGTCCTCGATATCGCCATGATGATACATCCGAAATGCGCGGTTCATCTCGCCGGAACAGGAACGGCAATTCCAGGCGAGTACGTCCCAGCCGTTTTGAGAAAACAACTTGGCTGCGCCGAGCATATAAGAGCGACTGGAATTCCCTTCCAGCCCATGCGTGAGCACGACGAGCCGGCGGTTATTTTGGCGAATCCAGTCGAGATCGAGGAAGTCATTGTCGGGCGTCTCGATTCTTTCGCGTTGGTACTCGACACCTCGCACCCGACGCAGGACGCCGGGTGCGAGGGTTTGCAGGTGGCCATTGTATTGCCAGGCAGGCGGGCCAGGGTAAGTGGAGCGTTCGATGAAGGGCATGTCAAAAACCTCGCAAAGGAAGCAAAAACTACCGACTATACCACCTTCGGCGCCAGCAACTTGTACAGCACCGGCGTCACAATCCGCGAGAGCAAAGTCGAGGAAATGAGGCCGCCGATGAGGACGTAAGAAAGCGGCGAATACAGCGGGTTTTCCTCGACAGCGATAGGCAACAGGCCGCCGATGGCTGTGAGCGACGTGAGCAAAATCGGTACGAAACGAATTTCGCCCGCCTCCTGAATCGCGTCGTCGAGGCTCCGCCCCTCGGCGCGGAGTTGGTTGGTGAAATCCACGAGCAAAATCGAGTTTTTCACCTCGATGCCCATCAGCGCGATGAGGCCGACAACGACTGTGAACGAGAACGGATAACCCGTCGCCAGCAAAATCAGAATCGCCCCGATGATGCCGAGCGGGATGACCGACAGCACGATGACGGTGCTGCGGAAAGTTTTAAATTCCAAAATCAGGACAGCCAGCAAGCCGAAAATCGTGATCATGATGATGGTGCCGAGGCCGCCGAACGAGCGTTGGGCGCTCTCTTCCTCGCCAGCCACGACGTAGGAATAGCCCTGCGGGAAATTCATCGCCTTGAGTTTTTCCTTGATTTTTCCGTTGATTTCGGCGGCGTAAAATCCGCTTTTCACGAACGCCGTCACAGCGGTGAAACGGTCTTTGTCGTAGTGCTGAATAAAGTTCGGCGAAGGTTTGAACTGAATTTCCGCGACCTGGCTCAACGGAATCGCCGTTCCCAAAACGTTGTTGATATACAGGTTTTTAAGCGCGTCCAAGTTGGCGAAAGCGCCGGATTTCGGCACGCTCACGGTCAGGCTGTACTCCTCGCCGTCGGCTGCTGCGGTGAAGCTCCCGACGTTCAAACCTGCGATGGCGAGCCGCACCATGCGTTCGATTTCAGCGACGGGGATGCCGAGCGTGGCGGCTTTGTCCTTGTTGATTTTTACCTGCAAATCAGTCTTCACCGTCGCAATCGGGTTGTCCACATACATCGTGCCTTCCGTTTCGCTGATGATATTTTCGACACGACCCGCGATGCCGCGCAAGGTGTCGAGATTTTCGCCAAAAACCCGAATCACGATGGGCGCTTCGATGGGCGGCCCCTGTTCAAAATTTTTTACATTAATGACCGCGCCGGGTGTGTTTTTGAATTTTTCCCGCAATTCGTCGAGCAACTCGATTTTCACCGGCGGCGGCGTTTCATCTTCCAATTGAACAAAAATCTGCCCATAGTCGGCGGCCTCGTTTTCCCGAATCACGTTGTAATAAATCCTCGGGTTGCCGCGCCCGATGTTCGAGGCAAACCAGGTGATCTTGGCTTTTCCACCTTCATATTTTGGGTTATCGGTTGTTAGTTGTTGGTTGTTAGTTGTTTGTTCGCCCGCTTTTAAAGAGGTAAGCATGGCGTTTTTCAAACCAAATTCAGAGCTGCGAAATCCCGGCGCGGCATACTCATTCAGCACGGAATCAACCATTTGTACCGTGTGGTTGGTTTGTTCCAAACTCGAACCGGCGGCCATTTCCACATCTATGTAAAACATCGGACGTTCGCTGGCGGGGAAGAGCGCGAAACCTGCTTTGCCAGCCAAACTCAAAATGGCAAAAAACAAAACACTTGCCGCCACCATCGTCAAACGCGGCCAAGCCAGCGCGAGGTGCAGCAAGCGGGCGTAGGTGCCGGAAATCAGCCATTTCAGGCCGCGCAGGAAAATATTGCCGCGCGGGTCGTGGTGTTCGGCCAAGAGGCGACTACTCAAAAACGGCACAATCGTAAGCGACACGAACAGCGAGGCCAGCACCGTCAGCACGACCGCCAAAGGCAGCGAACGGATAAAATCGCCCGACGCTTCGGGCAAAAACACGAGCGGCAAAAAGGCCAAAACGAGCGTGGCTGTGCAACCCAACACGGCGAGTCCGATTTGTTTCGTGGCGAGAATGGCGGCGTCCACCCGGTTGTAACCCTCTCGAAGCCAGCGTTCTATATTTTCCACAACCACGATGCTGTCGTCCACCAAAATGCCGAGCGCGATGATGAGGCCGACGATGGAAAGTTGGTTGAGCGAGTAACCGAGTTGGTCGAGGGCGAAAAGGCCGATGGCGATGCTGAGCGGGATAGAAATCATCACGACGAGCGCGGCACGCCAGCCGAGCGGCAACAACGTGAGCATAACAAGCAAAATAGCGATGCCGAAATCTTTGGCAAAACGCCCCAAACGTTTGCTCACCGAGTCATTTTGGTCGAACACTTTGACGTAGTCCATGTTCGCCGGAAGTTCGCTGCGCCACTCGGCGACGGCTTTGTTCACTTCCTCGCCGACATTGAAGATGTTTTGCTCGTCTTTCATGCGGGCGGTGACCCACGCGGCGCGCACGCCATTGATGCGGGCGAGGTGGCGCGGCTCTTCGTAGGCCCACTCGACTTCGGCTATGTCTTTGAGATAGAGGACTTTGCCTTCCGCGCCATTGACGAGGGTGTTGCGGATTTCTTCGATATTTTCGTAGTCGCCGCTTGTTTCCACGAAAAACTGGCGGTCGCCGACGTTGACCGAGCCGCCGGGAATGGACACGTTTTCACTTTGCAATGCGCCCAACACGCGGCTCGCAGGCAGGTTTTCGGAAGCCATTTTTGGTAAATTGAGGCTGATGCGCACTTCGCGTTTCGGGAACCCCCAAGTGTCGGCGGCTTTGATGCCCGCGATTTTTTCCAATTTTTCTTCCAAACGCTCGGCCTCGCGGCGGAGGTCGGCGTAAGAGGCGTTTTCCGACACGATGCCGCCTTGCAAAATCGCCACGTCCGACGACGTAAACCGTTGAATGGTAATGCGGTAGATGTCGTCGGGCAGTTCGGGGCGCAGCGCGTTGATTTCGCGCACGACTTCTTCGTATTTTTTGTCGGGGTCCTCGCCGTGCTCGAATTCGATAGTCAAAATCATCACGCCGTTGAGCGAGAGTGAGGGCATCCGGTCAATGTTTTCGAGCGCGCCGAGGCGGGCTTCCACCTTGTCAGTGATTTTGTTCTCGATTTCTGCCGGGCCGGCGCCGGGGTACACGATGACGATGTTGTAACCGGGCGGCGCGAATTTGGGGTCTTCGGCGCGGGGCATATTGAGCATGGAGCCGATGCCGAGCGCCATGACGAAGCAAAAAATGATGAAGGTGAATTGGGGGTTGCGGACGGAAAATTCGGCGATTTTCATGGCTCTGCACTTTCTTTCCGTGAAGAAAAGGAAGATTTATTTTTTATGGTAAAATGTTGATTTTGAAAAATTTAACTACGTGTCATTCCGAGCGAAGCGAGGAATCTGACAAAACTGCCGAGCGAGATTATTTACTCAGATTCCTCGCTTCGCTCGGAATGACACGAGGAGATTGTTATAGAAAAATCACATCTTCCGCACCTTCTTCTTCTCGCTCAAGTACGGCGCGCCGCTCGTCACCACTTCCGTCACGCCTTCCAAACCCGACGTGATGACGGCTTGATTCCCTTCCAAAAACGCGATTTGAACAGGCGTTTTTTTCACACTTTCACCATCTGCTTGCAGGGCAAAAACGAAAGCAGATTTGCCGTCGCCTTCTACGATTGACTCAACAGGCACGGTTGTGTAATTCCTTGACTGCGAAGGCGTAATGTCCACTTGGGCGAACAAGCCGGGCGCAAAACGTTTGCCTTGCGGGGCCACTTTTATCTCCACCGGGTAAAGACCACTGGCAGGATCGGCGGCAGGCGCGAGGTCGCTCACTTTGCCCGTGAACGGCGCGTCGGGGTAGGCATCCATCACGACTTTGGCGCTCATGCCGAGGCTGAGCCGCGCCCAGTCGCGGTCGCTGACGTTGATTTTCACCACCCAGTCGTTCACGCCAGTTTCAAAAAGGACGAAGACGGGGGTGCCGGGGCCGGTGATTTCGCCTTCGTTCATCAGTTTTTTGATGATTTTGCCGCCTCTCGTGGCGCGGATTTCGGCGTATTGTTGATTGAACTGCGCAATGCGGGCAGTTTCCTTCGCTACGTCGCGGGCGGTGGTGGCGTTTTGCAGGAGTTCGAGCGTGGCGCTGCTGTCTTTGTACAGACCTTCCACACGACCCAAATCGCGCTCGGCTTTTGTCAAAGCCTGCTGTGCCTGAGCGACTTGCGCATCTATCTCGGTTTTGTCCAACACGGCGAGCAACTGGCCGGGGCGCACCACGTCGCCCTCGTCCACATAGATTTTGCGAATCACGCCGCCGACTTTGAACGCTAAACGCTGTTCAGCCGACGAAGTCAAAATGCCGCTTGCGTGCACGGGCAAGGCAATGGTTTTTTGTTGGACGGCGACGGTTTGCACAGGGATGCGTTCGTCCACCAAGTTTGAAGTTTCGCGTTTGGAGTTTGAAGCCGATGATTCGCCACAGCCACCGGTGAGGGCAAAAAGACCGATGATGGCGACTCCAATCATGGAGGGAAGGGCAATTGTTTCAAGCGATATTTTTTTCATGTTCTACTGATTTTTAGAATTTTATTGTACTGCGGACTTCCAAGTCCGCGAGGGATGGACGCATTTGGAAATCCGTCCTACATCCCCGCCACCCGCCGCAGCGTTGCCTCCTTCACCAGCACATCTGACCAGGCCAGCGATTGCTGCAAACGCGCTGTCGTCACGCGGTTCTCGGCATCGAGGAATTCGATAAGCAAGGCCTGGCTCGCACGGTACTTGTTGTTCACGATGCGGAAGGTTTCTTCGGCAGCTCGAAGACCGGTTTGAGCCGTTGTAAATGTGTTGCGGGCGGCTTCAAAATCGTTCCAAGCCTGCGTGACTTGCAGCGCGATTTGTTGTTCGACTTCTGAAAATTGGGCGCGGATTTTTTCGGCTTCGAGTTTGGCTTCCTGCGTTTTGCTTCGGCGCAGGCCGCCGTCGAAAATGTCGTACGTCATGCCCACACGAGCCAATGCGTACCGTTGTTCACTGTCGAAATTGTAGCCAAAACCCTGAAAACCCACTTCGCCGCCGAGGTAGAAATCGGGGATTTTTAAGTTGGCGTCGTTGCGCTTCACGTCCGTTTCAGCGGCGTTCATGCCAGCACGCAATGCGTTGAATTCCTGACGGTTGGCAACGGCGTTTTGAATCAAGACATCAGGTTGATAGTTTTCCGCCTGAGAGCGGAGCAACGCTGTGTCCACCGCGACTTCGCTTTGCAAGTCTTTGTTTATTAAAAAATTGAAATAAGCGCGAGCAGTATTTTGGCTGCTGCGAAGTTTAAAAATCTCGTTGTCAGCCTTGCTCAATTCGTAGTCGGCAGTAGCGACCACGTCCCGCGTGGCGACGTTGTTTTTGACTAAAGACTCGTTGAATCGGCGCAACTCGGTCAGTACAGTTTTGCTGTTTTGCCAGATTTTTTCGGCTTCCAACGCTTGCAAATACAAAAGGTAAGCTTCCGTAATTTGGTAACGCAACTGCTGTTCGTAAGCGGCCTTTTGTGCCGACTTGCTTTCGTACAAATGCTCCTGAATCTGGCGGTTGTACTTCAAATCAGAGTTGAAAAGAGGGTAGGCAAAACTCAGTTTCGTCTCGTGGAAATCGTCGGGCAGAAACTGTTCGTTCACATTCGGCACATTGGTCGGGTAGTCGGGCGCGCCGGGCTGAACGAGTTCGTTCAGTTCATTCAAATTGGCGTAAATCGGGTTGATAAGGTCGCCCACTGGGAACTGTATGCGCCGCCCACCCGTAGCGCGGGTGTAATTGGCCTCGAATTTCAGCGAAGGGTAAAACAGTGATTTCGACTGACGAATCGCTTCCTGTGCCTTTCGCAAATCGAGATTTTGTTGCTGCAAAGCGAGGTTGTTGCTCAAACCCGTTTGGACGTACTGTTCCAAAATCGCTGATTTTTGAGCATAAGTTTCTGAAAAACAAAAACTTGACAAAAGCAGGATTAGTAAAGAGGGAGGAAATTGTTTCATTTTAAAATAACAGTTTTTATTTTCTGAACAGCGTTTAGTTTCCGGGACAAAAAAAGGCCGCGCGAGACGGCTCTGAAATGAGAAAGTGATGAACAGTTGTTTGGAATGGTTGAATGGACGATTCAGCAGGTCGGAACGTTGCAGCTCTCTCGTATGAATTTTACTTAAAGCCCCTCCGCCATCTTCACTACCATCGCAAAAGATTTCCGCGCCAACTCTTCCCGCTTCTCCGGCGGGTACATCCGCATCCGTTCCCGAATGAAGAGCGACACCATGCCATGCGCATGACACCAAAGGGTGTAAGCAATCGTCTCAGCGTCGGTACTTTTGAAATAACGGGCGTCCACGCAAGCCTGCACCGTCTCCACGAAAAACGAGTGCGTAGCAATACCGACGTGCCAACATTCCTGATTTTCAATACTTTCCATCGGCGAACGAGTGATGAACAGCAAGTCGTACAGGTCAGGATGCTTCATGCCGAAGTCAATGTAGCGTCGTCCAAATTCAACCAGTCGTTCCCAGGGATTTTCGATAGCGGCAGCAGGCATCACATGGTCGCGTTTGAGTGCAGCGGCTTCGTATTGCAGCGCGAAGAAGATTTCACTCTTGTCTTTGTAATAAAGATAGAGTGTCGCCGGGCTGTACTCGATGGCTTCGGCGATATTGCGAATGCTCACGCCGTCGTAGCCTTTTTCCCTGAACAATTTCAGGGCTGCATCGAGGATGTTGCGGCGCATTTCCTCTTTTTCGCGTTCTTTTCTGGAAACTATTCCCATGTTTGAAATGGCAGTTCGTTTGTTCTTGAACTAAACGCCGCAAAGATAATGAACAGTGTTTAGCAAATGCAAGCAGGTTTTGATGAAAAGTTTGCACGGCTTGCTGAACGGCTGATTTTTTAGGACAAACAGCGCGGCAAACACCCTATTTTTGCCCCTCAAATTCACCTTGCCCAACTTTATGACATCAAAAGAAGTCCACTACTCCGACTACCTCCAACTCGAAAAAATCCTGTCCGCACAACAACTTGAAAGCGAATTGCAAGGCGCTCCGGCACACGATGAGATGCTTTTCATCATCATCCATCAGGCTTACGAACTTTGGTTTAAACAGATTTTGTTCGAGATTGACTCGGTGGCGGCAATTATGAATCAACAGGCCATCAACGACAATTCGCCCGATTTACAGACGATTGTCCACCGCTTGGGCCGCGTGGCGACAATTTTGAAGGTAGCCGTCCATCAGATTGATATTTTGGAAACGATGACCCCGATGGATTTTCTGGATTTCCGCGATTTCCTGCGCCCCGCGTCGGGTTTTCAAAGTTGGCAGTTCAAAATCACAGAAGCCAAACTTGGCCTTCGTTACCCGGAGCGTCACGGGCAGGAATACTACATTTCCCAGCTCCGTCCGGCGCAAGTAGCGATGATAAAAAGTATTGAAAGCCAGCCTTCTCTGCTCGATTTGGTGAACGAATGGCTCGAACGAATGCCCTTTTTCGAGCAGCCTGAAAACTGGAAAAATTACCGGCTATTATTCCCGCTCGCCGGGGAGAAACACCCGTTTTGGAGCGACTATTCGGCGATTTACGCCAACAGCCTCGTGGAAGGCGAACGGGCAAACCGCCAGCATTTTGAAAACCTGTTTTTTGAAAAAGAAAAATCGCCCGACCGCCGCCTGAGCGCCGCAGCCAGCCGCGCGGCCTTGTTCATCATGCTTTATCGCGGCTACCCCATGCTCCAGCTGCCTTTTCAATTGCTGAATAACTTGCTCGAAATAGACGAACAACTTTCTACCTGGCGCTACCGCCACATGAACATGGTGACGCGCATGATTGGTCTGCGCACCGGCACGGGTGGCTCCAGCGGCCGCGATTACCTGAAAGGCGCACTCGATAAACACTACATTTTCAGGGAAATCGCCGCCTTGTCGAGTTATTTGATTGAGCGGCGAAAACTGCCGCAATTGGCGAAAGAACTGGAGGAACGACTGGGGTTTTAAACCAATTTTAATGAACGACGAACAATTTATCCGCCGATGTTTCGACCTGGCCCGTTCAGGAGCCGGGCACGTGTCCCCCAACCCGATGGTAGGCTCCGTGCTCGTGCATGAAGGCAGGATTATTGGCGAAGGCTGGCACCGAAAATACGGCGAAGCCCACGCAGAGGTCAATTGCGTCCGTTCTGTTCTGCCTGAAAATAAAGCACTTATCCCCCACTCCACCCTTTATTGTTCGCTCGAACCCTGTTTTCATTTCGGGAAAACGCCCCCCTGCGTGGATTTGATTTTGGAGCAAAAAATCCCGCACGTCGTGGTAGCAAACGGCGACCCGAACCCGAAAGTTGCAGGACAAAGTTTCGCCAAACTGCGCGCTGCGGGTGTGGAAGTCGTCGCCGGGATTTTGGAAGAAGAAGGCCGCTGGCTCAACCGTGCCTTTTTCACCTGGATTGAAAAAAAACGGCCATACATCATCCTGAAATGGGCGCAAACCAGCGACGGTTACCTCGGCAAACGCGGCGAACGAACGCCTATTTCAGGCCCGGCAGCCCTGCGCCTGGTACATCGTTGGCGCGGCGAATCGGATGCCATTCTGGTCGGCACGACGACCGGGCTGGCCGACAATCCACGCCTCGACACACGATTTTTTTTCGGGAAAAACCCGCTTCGCATTGTCTTCGACCGTGAAGGAAAAATTCCGGCAGATTTTCATTTGCTTGACGATTCGACGGAAACGTGGGTATTCGGGAAAAAACGGGAAGGCCATTTTTCAAAAACAGATTTTCTCCCAAGTGACGGCAACATTTTGATTCCCAATCTTTTGGAAAAACTGTTTGAAACAAATCGCGCCACCCTCCTCGTAGAAGGTGGCGCGCAAGTGCTGGCACAGTTTCTTGAAAATGATTATTGGGACGAAATCCGAATCATCGAAAATAGCCGGCGATTGAACGGCGGTTTGCCTGCTCCGGCGATTCCTCCGACGGCCATTTTGAAAGAACAATTCGACGTCGGCGACGACCAAGTGTTCATTTTTAAGCCATAAAGGCTATTGTTCCGTCAGTTTTTTCACCGAACCCGAACCGCTGACATTCGTCTGCACCGAAGGTTGGCCCGAATAATACACGTCGCCGCTACCGGCAATGGAAGCATCCAGCGTTTGCGAAACGTCGCAGGTGACAGAACCAGAGCCGGAGATTTCGACTTTTAATTCGTTGGCCGTCAACTGTTTGGCTTTTACGTCGCCACTGCCGGCAATTTCTGTTTTGAGTGAATTGGCTCTGCCGCCGAGTTCGATACCGCCGCTACCGGCAATAGAAGCCGTAGCCGACCCGAACTCCGCCTGGGACACAAAAATATCGCCCGACCCAGCCACTTCCAATTTCATGTTTTCGGCACGAATGGGGGTCAGCGCCTTGATTGTGCCGCTCCCGCCAAGTGAAAAACGGTCGAATGCCGGGCCGCTGACGCGAATTTTCAAACCTTCGTGGTATGACACATTTTCGCTGAAATAAATTTTGAGTGTGCCGCTCTCGACCTCCGTTTTCAGAACGGGCAAAAGATTCTGCTGAGCCTGCACTTCTACGGAAAAATTATCGGCCACGCTCACTTCCACGTCGGCTGCGACGCTCGATTCGATGGCGTGGAAGCCGCTTGCAGAGCGGGTTTCGGTCTGCACAGGCCCTTCGCCGCGAATTCCCCAGCCGAATGAATCGAAATGAAAAACTTTTTTGCCGAACATAAAAATGCCGACCAACAACATGAAAATCAACAGGTAGCGCATTGGAAAGTGTTTTTGTTTTGAAATGAATCGAAGGTTTTTGGGAATTTGCGGCGCAATTTTGCCCGAACGCGGCTGTTCGACACTTTTTTAACCGACGAGGTTACAATTTTTGACTACAAACATCCCGATTATGCTTTGGCTCCTGCTGAATTTGCAATTTTTATTTCCGCAAAATACCCTTTTCCCCTCCGAATATTCAAGCGAACCGGGTTCGGTCGTAACCTGGCTCACCGAACAAGACCACGACTTTGGCGAAATCCGGCGAGGGAAGCCGACGACTTTCGTATTTAAATTCAAAAATGTCAGCACCGACACCATTGTGCTGCAAACTGTGCGCACTACTTGCGGCTGCACGGCGGCGCGCTACACGGAAGAGCCCATCGCGCCGGATGCGGGAGGTGAAGTCGCCGTCGAATACGACGCTTACCAGGGCGGGGCTTTCAGCAAAAAAATCAAGGTGTTTTTTGACAAACAAAAGAAGGCGGAAATCCTCTGGATACGCGGCGAGGTCAACTGATTGCCTGCCCGTTTTCAATTTCAAAAACACTATAATCGCCAGTAAATGAAGCAACTATTGCTTCAATACGCGCACGCTGTGTGTCGGTGATGAAGATTTGGCCGAAGTCGCGACTGATGAGCAAACCGACAAGTTGGCGGACGCGTTGCGCATCGAGTTTGTCAAAAATATCGTCGAGCAGGAGGAGCGGCGCGAAGCCTTTTTCGCGGCGCAACACTTCGTACTGCGCCAACCGGAGCGCCAGGAGAAAGGACTTGAGCTGGCCTTGCGAGGCAAATTTTTTCACGGGCTGACCGTCCATGAAAAGTGCCAAATCGTCGCGATGCGGCCCAGTAGTCGTGCGCTGAAGCAGGCGGTCCTTTTCTAAGTTTTTTTGAAACAGAACGTCCAAATCGGCTTTTTCCAAATCGCTTTCATAGCGTGCATCCACCGACTCGCGCCCGGCCGCGATGTCCGAATAAAATGCCTGAAACAGGGGTTGAAACTCAGCGGTAAAATGCCTGCGCTGCTCGTACAAGACCTTCGCCGGGGCGGGCATTTGCCGGTCGAGACTCTCCAGCAGCGTCGCATCGAAGGTTTTTTCCTCCGACATTTTTTTCAAAAGCGCGTTTCGCTGTTTAAGCAAAGCGTTGTAAATCAGTAAATTTTGCAAATAAACGGGCGACACCTGCGAAAGCGTCGCATCCAGAAAACGGCGGCGGTCTTCACTGCCATCCTGCACGAGCGACACGTCGTCGGGCGCAATCATGACCACAGGAAACAGGCCGATATAGTCCGTCAGCCGGGTGAAGGGGACGCCGTCGCGCTCGATTTCCTTGCGCTGGCCGAGCGGGTATTTCGCGACGATAGTCGTCGGATTGCCGGCTGTGAGTTGAAAATTTCCTTCGAGGCGGAAAAAAGACTCGCCGTGCCGCACGAGGTGTTTGTCGTTCAGCCCTGTGTGGTTTTTGCAAAGGCAAAGAAAATGCACGGCATCGAGCACGTTGGTTTTGCCCATGCCGTTGAGGCCCGTGAAACAGTTTAGGCGTGCCGAGAGGTCGAAGGCCTGGCTTTCGTAGTTTTTAAAATTGATGATTTTGAGCCGGGAAAGATGCACGCGGCGAAGGTACACGATTCGTTGAAATCGCTTTTGTTGGACGAGTTTGGCAGGCTTTCATTTTTAAAAGTCTGCTTGTCAGCAGGTTTTTGCCTGCACAATATTTTTTATGTCTGATTTCTTTTTTTCTGTTGAAATGCTCCAACTTTGTCGGGCTTTCAAAAATTTTTCTTCACCAAAATGACTTCCGATGAAATCAATTCGACTTTTCGCAACCCTTTTTTCCTGCTTTCCCTCACTCCTTTCTGCCCAAAATCTTGTGCTCAATCCGAGTTTTGAAGAAGTAGCCTCCGGCAAATCCGTTACCCTCAACAGCGATATCGAAGTTGCCGCCAACTGGAGCGCGCCCAACGCAGGCGCATCGTTGCTGTACACGACGAAAGACGGCTACGTGTACGACCCGAACGGCGCTTCCTGGCCCTTCAAAGCCCGCACCGGCAAAAACGTGGCAGGCATGAACGTGTACGGAGAAAGTTACCTCGGCGATGCGCGCCGCGAGTACATTCAGGGGACCTTGGCGCGTCCGCTTACGGTGGGCCGCAAGTATGTGTTCGAGTTTTGGGTGCACTATCACTGCGAGGGCGCGAATAACATTGGCATTGTTTTTTTGCCTAACAAAATCGCGGACGAATCCGGCGGTTTGCTCAAGTTTGAGCCGGTCGCGCATCAAAAAGACGTGACCAAATACGACAACGGCAAGGATACCTGGACGCTCGTGCGCGGCACTTTCGTGGCCGCCAAACCTTTTGAAAGTTTCATCATTGGCAATTTTTTCCCCGACAGCCTTACCCAAATCGAGGACAACGGCTACGGCCACCATTTTGCCTATATTGACGATATCCTGGTGAACGAAACGAAAGACCAGCCGTCGGCGCCGGTTTCACAAGCAGAGATTGAAAAATGGGACAAAAACGTGGTCGCGAGTAAAAACATGACCGCCAAAGGCGGCAATCCTTCCGACGCACAGAAAGTTTATTTCGAGATAGCATCGGCAGAAATTTTGCCCGAAACGGCTGCCACGCTCGATAAAATCGCAACTGAATTGTCGCAAAAACCCAACGCGAAAATTGAATTGAGCGGTTTTGCCAGCAGTGAGGGCAGCGACGCTTACAACAAACAACTCTCGAAACGGCGCAACCAAAGCGTGCGGAAATACCTCCTGAGCAAAGGCGTCGCATCGTCCAATATTTCCCTGACGGCTTTCGGCGAACGAAATCCGGCAGAAAGCAACGATACGGAAGAAGGGCGCAGCAAAAACCGCCGGGTAGAAATCGTGTGGCGCGAGGAGTAACGCATTGATTTTTAATTCATCACATCCACATCCAGCACAACTTCCAGCAGCAGCCGGATGTCCTGATAAAATTCCAGTACGGTTTCAAAATTGGCGTTGTTGGCAAAAAGCGAAGGCTCCAGCAGGTTCCTGTCCTGCGTGAGGGCGAGGTAAATTTTGTCGGCAATAATGGAAAAATAAATCTCCTTGTCGCGGTTTTTTCCCTGAAACATTTGTCTGAACTGGAGGATAACGCGCTGCATATCGGTCGAGACCACATCCTGAATCCGAATATCGGGCGTGGCGTAGGTATCGAAAAACACCTCGAATTCGGGCAGCAAATTCCCCGTGACACGCCGGCCTCCCACGAGGTGAAAAGCGCGTTCGCTGCGGCTGAGATATTTGCGATAAGCGTCGGGCAACACCAAAACGCCGCCGTGCAGGTCCCAGCGTTTGTAGTCGCCAATGAGAAAAACGCCGCGAAAAACGTAATCCAGTTTGCTGCGGGCCGGTGAAAATTCCTGTACCCGCAGTTCGCACAATTCAAAAGGCGTTTCGCGCACCTGCCCGCGAATCAGGTCTTCGCCCGCGAAATCGTCGGCAGTGGTGAAAATGCGACTTTCGAGAAATTGTTTTTTGGAAATCGAACCTTTCGGGTCGTAGCCTGTGAAGGAAAAATTCACATCGTTGTCAATAAAATCGAGGATCAAACCCACGATACGCGGCTTGAATTCCTGATAAAAAACCTGCACGCGAAACACGAGGTAGGAAATCCACAAAGCCACCGGAATCAGGAGCAACAAGGTGAAAGCGAACACGTTGACAAAAATCTGCATCGCTACCACGGCCAACATCAACAGACCCGACAAGGCTAGCAATCGCACCAGGCGTCGGCGCCGTTGCTCCAAATGCAGGAGTTCCGGATGAATATTTTGGTTGTAAAAAAGGCGGAAGTCGTTGTAGGCGTTCTGCAT